>OGOI01001217.1_pt1 | contig 16522 bp, 20 predicted proteins | sample 1552631 | NCBI WGS metagenome assembly OGOI01 (sample SAMEA2580204, study PRJEB22360) | human gut metagenome | biome: human gut; feature: human-associated habitat; material: faeces | place: Denmark | collected 2008/2010 | reverse complement strand
AACCCGGCAGAGGCATCCGCAGATGCCGCATACCCCCTCGGGAGAGCCCACGATACTTTGCAGCCGCAGGATGAAAGTATCATAGTGGGTTATTACACTTCCGCAGAAGTGCCTCCCCGAAAGCCCCCGTCCTGCACAATCTGAAATCAGGAGGTAAACTGCCTATGGCAAGAGGCGACGGTATTCACCGTACCAGCGCAAGAAACGCAAGAATGAAAGATACAGACATCGACAACGCACAGGCGCATAATGAGCGCGAAAAAGCGTCGTATGTCAATCAGGACATCGTTCCCGAACGGATGCCATACAACGTCCATTTCAAAACACCAACCGCCGGGTATAAGGAGATGTTCGAGCAGATGCGCTCCGACGGCGTGATTTCCACCCGCGGCCTGAAAGCGGATGCTGAGAAATTCGGAGAGCTGATCTTCGACGTCAACTCCGCGTACTTCTTCAACCACGGCGGCTATGAATTTGCAAAACAATTTTACGCCGATGCCTACAAAGCTGCAATCAAAATTGTGGGCGGCGAGCAGTACATCCTATCGGCGGTCATGCACGCCGACGAGCGCAACCGCGCCATGTCGGATGCTTTGGGGCGGGACGTGTACCACTACCACCTTCATGTGGTCTATATTCCTGTCGTAGAGAAGCAAATCCTGTGGTCGAAACGCTGCAAGGATAAATCTCTGGTGGGAACGGTCAAGGAGATAATCCAGCAGGTCAGCATGAGCAAGAAGTGGGCTTCCAAGCCCGCGCTGGACGAGAACGGCGAGCCGATTTTGAGTGTAAAGAGCAAGCCCGTTCTCAAAAAATCCTACAGCGTTTTGCAGGACGATTTCTTCCGGTATATGCGCGAAGCCGGGTACGACGATGTGGAGCGAGGCGAACGCGGCAGCTCTGAGGAACACCTGACCGTGACGCAGTTTAAGGTGCAGCAGGAGCAGGCGCGGCTGGCAGAACTCACGGAGCAGAACCGCCAGCAGGAACAGCAGGTAGCAACGCTCGGCAAGCAGATCGAGAAAATTCAGAATCAGCAGGTCAATGTGGCAGCTATCGAAAAGATTGAGGCCAAGCCCGTTCCGCTGTCCTCCAAGGTGATATTGGAGCGGTCTGAGTACGAATCGTTGGCAATGGCGGCAAAGAAGTACGTTACAGCAGAGAAAAAGGAATCCAAGTTGCAAAAGGCATTGGATGCAGCAAACAGACTGATTGCAAAGCTCAAGGCAGAGATCGCCGGTTTGAAGCAGGAGCTCTCCGAGTATAAATCCGTCCGCAGCAAACTCCGCACATCTGATTTGGAGATTGAAAACGCGGAGCTTCGCGGAAAAGTCCGTAGCTATGAGGATGTGATTCAGCGCAACAATCTGTGGCGTTTCTTCCGTCCGCACAGAGAAAAAGAAGTGATGCGTGGCGATGTCCGCTGATGCCGTGTTGAGCTGAGAAAAACGGATTTTATCGAATGGAAGCGTCCAGGTCGAACAGTGTATCGCCTGGGCGCTCTCCGTTCAAAATCAGCCTGCTTTTGCAGGTGTAGAGCTGACAAAAAATCTTGAAAATGCGCCCGTTTTCGTAGAACAGGCAGAAATGGAGGCAATATGAAAACTGGACTGACTAAGAGGCAGAAAACGACCTGCATCTATTTTGATGAAGCCAGCAAAACCGTCGAAATTCAAACGCATAATACCGCGCTCAAAAAGCGGCTGACGCAGTACGCGGCAGAGTATCCCAACCTGTGCAGACAGACCGACGATGATGAACAGGGTGGGCTGACCTTTGAGATCGACCGCAAGCGTTTCGCCGTCCGTCTGACTGCGCCGTATTCGGATGAGCGCCGTCACGCAGCAAGCGAGCTTGCCAAGAAAAATGGATTGAAAGGGCGAGACAAAACCGGAAACAAGTGATTTATCTGCTAATGACCATAGGAACTGCCATGCTCCTATGGTCATTTTGTATGAGCAAGAAATATTGGTAATTACGCCCTTGTTCCCTGATCCAAAGTATGATATACTGATAATGATTTCAGCGAAAACTGATTTTTACGCACCAAAATATGAATTCAATTTACTGTTGGAGTGAAGGACATGGCTGTAAGTTACAAGAAATTATGGAAGCTGCTAATTGATAAGGATATGAAGAAAAAAGACCTTTGCGCAGCAGCAGGCATCAGCCATGCGTCAATGGCAAAGCTCGGTAAAAATGAAAATGTTACAACCGATGTTCTTGTGAAGATTTGTACCGCTTTACAATGCGATATTGGTGATATAATGGAACTTACACCCGAGGTCAAGACCTGAAAGGAGGCGGCAAAATGCAAAGTAATACAGCAGCACAGATTTCTACAATAGCCGCCAAACCGATTCTCAAGTGGGCAGGCGGCAAGACTCAAATGCTGGGAGAACTGTTTCCAAAGGTTCCTTCTTCCTATGGACGTTACATTGAACCTTTTTTCGGTGGTGGTGCCTTGTTTTTTGCATTGCAGCCCGAAAATGCTGTCATTGCAGATAGTAACCCCGAGCTAATCAATATGTATCGTCAAGTAGCAGACCACGTGGACAATGTGATCAGCTACCTTGAGAAATACCAAAATACAAGTGAAATGTTTTATTCTGTACGCAGTTTAGATTGGGAGACTTTGCCCAAGGCAGAAGCTGCCGCAAGGACGATTTATCTCAACCGGACATGCTACAATGGACTTTATCGTGTCAATAAAAAAGGGCAATTTAATGTACCATACGGAAAGTACAAGAATCCAAAAATATGTGACACCGAAGCGCTTCATGCGGCGTCACAGGCTTTGCGGAAAGCTGATATTGTCTGTGGAGACTATTTCCTTGTTCTGGAGCATTATGCTCAGCCGGGTGATTTCATTTTCTTAGATCCTCCATATCTCCCGATTTCCGAGTATTCGGATTTTAAGAGATACACTAAAGAACAATTCTATGAAGAAGATCATGTTGAACTTGCAAAACAAGTCATGCGTTTGCACGAAAAAGGCTGTCACGTCATCCTGACAAACTCAAACCATCCTCTTGTGCATGAATTATATGCTCCGTTCAAAATTGATGTTATCCAAACGAAGCGTCACATTTCCTGCAACGGAAGTACACGAAAAGGCGAGGACGTGATTGTAACCGTTCCACCCAAGCAGCACTTTCTTATCAAACTTGCCCCTAAGCCTTTACCGGAACAGGTTTCTGCATATCCTCCTACACGGTTTATGGGTTCAAAGAGCAAACTGTTGTCTGAGATATGGTCGGTTGCTTCTCAGTTCCAAGCAGAAACAGTAGTAGATTTATTCTCTGGTTCTGGCATTGTCGGGTATATGTTCAAGGCCCAAGGCAAAACGGTAATCAGCAATGATTATATGTCCATGTCAGCAACTTTTACAAAAGCAATGGTCGAGAACAATAATGTTACCCTGCCGCTCAATGAGGCAAAGAGTCTGCTGGTTACGCACAAGGAATCCGATCATTTTGTTGCAAGCACATTTAAGGATTTGTACTATACGGATGATGAGAATGATCTCATTGATACTCTTCGCACCAATATTGCGGGAATACACGACCAATACAAGCGTGCGATTGCAATGACAGCGTTGATTCGCGCCTGTACCAAAAAGCGTCCTCGCGGTATCTTTACATACACTGGGAATCGTTATGATGATGGACGAAAAGATTTGCAAAAGACACTCGCCCAGCAATTTCTCGAAGCAGTTGACGCAGTAAATAAAGCCGTCTTTGACAATGGAAAGCCGAATAAGTCACGAAATGGTGATGCAATGGATCTCCGCATTGAACAGGCTGATTTGGTGTACATAGACCCTCCGTACTACTCACCCCTCTCCGATAATGAGTACGTGCGCCGGTATCATTTTGTGGAGGGACTTGCCCGAGATTGGAAAGGTGTAGAAATTCAGGAGCATACGCAGACGAAGAAATTCAAATCCTATCCAACCCCATTTTCAACAAGGAAAGGCGCAGCAGATGCGTTTGACCGACTATTCAAGAAATTTGCAAACAGTGTTTTAATCGTTTCCTATTCTTCAAATAGTCTTCCCACGCAAGATGAAATGGTGGCAATCATGGCGAAGTACAAAAAACATGTTGAAGTTGTTCCGGTAGATTACAAGTATTCTTTCGGAAATCAGAGTGATGCCAAAACGCACAGGAATTCGGTACAGGAATACCTTTTCGTTGGGTATTGATCGGAGGCACAGCATGAGCGAAAAGATAAAAATATGGCTAGTTGGAAATACCGGTCTGCGTAACCCCAATCGAATTCAGGAGGGATTCGCAGCGTATGCCGGCTCTCCTTTCGTCGGAAATCTAAGAGAAGAAAATGAAGTTGCCTTCATGAATTTCTTAAATGAAAAAGGCATTATTCAAAATGAAGCTGGAAAGGACGAATCCGGAAGTCACGCACGAAAGTGGCGCTTGATGTTTTCCAGAAACGGTTTTATTTATCCCCAGCTCAAGAAAAAAGATGGTAAGCAGGAAGAGTTAGGACCGCTTGATGAAATCACGCCATTTGGTAGAACCTTTCTGAAAGCAGACACGTATCCTGCTGTGCAAGAGTGCTTTCTTCGTTCAATGAGCGTTGAACAATATCCAATGCCTGATGGTATGCACTATTTTTCTCCGTTAAGATGGCTCCTGGCAGTCATGCTGGAACTTGAGCAGCGAACCGGTTCTTCTGAATTGAGCAGAATCGAATTCGCACTGTGGGGACATACCACTAATCCCAGCTATAATGTGGATGAGGTTGTTGATAGGATTCTTGATCTGCGTCAACGAAGAGCTGCTGCCCCTGCCAAGCGCTCTTTTGATAAGAAAGAAATTGCAGCCAGAGGCGAAAATTACGACAAAAAGCCTGATAATTTCTTAGATTATAGCGATATGAATATGCGGTATCTCCGTATTTCTGGAATTTTTCAAAGAAAAGGCAGAGGGCTTATTATTGTCCCGACAAAGCATGTGTTGGCAGAAAAACTTGCAAAAGCAACTGCGAGTGCCGTGCCGATAATGGAGCAGTATAAAACACTCTGCAACGGTGCTCCTCTGCCTACTGATAACGCAGATATTGCCAAGTCTTTGCTTGACGATCTGATTAAACAAATGCGAGAGCGGCATATCTTGTTTGATATTTCTGATCTCCCACTAAGCACTGCCGCAGAAATTAATATCGCGCGGCAGCGGCTTGAGAATATTCTTGCTCAAACAGATGAAATCCAATATGCAAATGATCAGTGCAACCAGTGGCAGGAAATCAGAGACTACATGACTCTGCTGATTAGAGGCGGGGGCAAGCTGGTATATGACGAAGATAACGCTATTGAGGTACCTAAGGACGAAACTCCTGCCTACCTTGAGTGGACACTTTGGCGAGCTGCTTTAGCCATTGATCACATGGTTAATAAGCCTTATGAAGTCCGTGGTTTCAAATTGGATTCTGATTTTATGCCAGTTTCAGCAGCGGGCGGCGGCAAGGGTGATCTGTACTGCGAGTTTAATGATTTCACTATTCTAACGGAAGTCACTATGTCTACGTCCTCTCGTCAAGAAGCTATGGAGGGTGAGCCCGTTCGCCGTCATGTTTCGGATGCAGTTCTGAAATATGCTAAGCCTGTCTACGGAATGTTTATTGCAGTGCGTATTGACACTAACACTGCCGAGACATTTCGACATGGCATTTGGTACGCAAAGGGAGATGTAAAGCAACGTCTGGACATCGTACCTTTGACATTGGCACAATTCCAGAAGTATTTCATCGCAATGTTTGAGGCAGAAAAGGCAAATCCTGAACAGCTTAGAGATTTAATTCTTAAATGCGAGTCGAGACGGGATATATTAGAGGCACCTGCGTGGAAGCAGTATATTGATGCAACGGTTTCCGACAAGGTGACTGAGATCACAAATGGAGACGTAGCACAAAATGCAGATGAAGCACCCCTCATTCCTGCCGGTGCTATTGTTCACCATACAACGTTTGGTGTGGGGCAGGTTGTAGCGATCGAGGCACACTTCCCGGAGTGTTCCGCAACAATCGAATTGCCATATTTACATTCTTTGCCTGATGATGTAAATTTCTGCCCTGACGGGAGAAATCTGATGCATGATCGTTTTGGAGAAGGAATTGCATACGCGTACGTAATTGTTTTTTCAAAAGTCATTATGAGGTTATCCTACCCGTCAGCATTTACTGATGGATTGATGATTGTGGATTAAACTTACATATTGAAAAGCGGTGAGGTAATGGAAAAGATCTGTAAAATAGTGTACTTTGACGAAGACTCGGTTACCGATTATGTTCAAATCGTAGCTGGTGGAGAACTTGAAAATACGACTGAATTATTGAAATCAAGGGATGCACAGGAAGCGCAAAGCGTTCAAGCCAACGGAAAAGTTGGAATTAGTGGAATTTTTAAGGCGTTGTTAGGCTGGGAGGCTGGAGCTTCTGCAGATGTATCTGCTGGGCTATCTTTCAATAGCAGCAAGATGGTAAAAAATATCGTTAAGAACACGATTTTAACGGACTTTCTGAAAACAATCGAGGATGTCAGCCAAGGGAGAACGAATTCACGGCTTCCCAAAGGCACCATTAAACAATTTAAAGGATATAAAATTAGTGCAGTAGAGGACTCGTTGTCATACATGGTAATGGTATCTCCATATTTAAGTATGTTAAAAAGCGGAAGCTCCATCCCTGCTGGTGAATTCAATATTGCTGTCGATAAACTCGACAATGCCCTTAGGCACGCCAAAGGATATTATGAATTTGTTGGAACAAAAGGAAGGAGCCGTGTAATATTACGGTTCAACATTAACTCTTTCCGAAACAGTTATACCATTAGTGATTTGCTAAAAATGGACTTGAGCATTTATGCTATAAAAGTTGGTAGAACTTCTCTAGAGAATCTTAATGTCAACAAAGAACTGGGAATGAAAGTTTCTTTAATTCCAAAGGATAATCCATCTTACGAACCCAATGCGGATGCTGAAGAAGCCGCTGCCACCAGTCCAACTTTAGATGTATTCGATGTCTTACTTGCAGGAGTTGAAGCAGATGACTGATAGAATTGTAATATTCTATGGTTCTAAAAAGGATTTTGAGGAATTGGTAGCAACGGAGACGAGCAAAGAACAAGTTACCATTCCATTTATGGAACTTATTCAGCACTATAATGCGCGATTGCGTCCAAATGAATCTGGCGTAAGAGAATCTGCGCTTAGTCGCAATATTGATGTAGATAATTGCGTTGTCAGAGCTGATGATTATGGTTCCGTTTTAGAACATGTTCTCTCTAATTTTGTTAATGTGGTTACACTCAATCATGACATTGGAACCTTGTTTGTTCACAACCCACCAAGAAAAGTTAGAGATTCCTTACGCTCTGCCTATGGTGATGATATAGAATATTTAGGAACCCAGTATCCGGATTTGTCAAGAGAAAAGCTAAAGGAAGTCTATTCAAATATTGAAAAGGATATTTTAGGACAAAGTAATTGTAAGAAGCAGATCATCAGTGGTATGTATCGCCTGATTGCAAAGGCAAATAACAAGCCAGTTGTTTTAATGTTATATGGCCCCTCAGGAGTCGGCAAAACCGAGAGTGCTAAGAGTATAAGTAAAACAATGGGCGGTGAGCTTTTAAGAATCCAGTTCTCAATGATGCAGACTACAGAAGCATACAATTATGTATTTGGTGCTGAACATTCAAAAGGTAGTTTTGCAAGGGACATGATGGCAAGAGAGTCAAATGTTATTTTAATTGATGAGTTTGATAAAGTTAATCCAGCCTTTTATAATGCTTTCTATGAACTGTTTGACGAGGGGCGCTATGTTGATACAAATTACGATGTAAACTTAGGACAAGCCATTTTTCTACTAACTTGCAATTTCGGTAGCGAGGAAGAAATCAAAAAAATCCTAGGCCCAGCTATGTTTTCAAGGATAGGATGTTGCATTGCATATGAAGAGCTTTCTACAGAACAGAAACAGACCATTGTTCATAATTGGTATGAATCTATTCTGTCCGTCCTTAAAGCTGATGAAAAAGAGGAAATTGAAAAAACAGATATTTTGGATTGGTTCGTAAAAAACGCCGAACGATATGACAATATTCGCATCCTGAAAACAAAATTAGAGAATGCCATATTTGATAGGCTGTCAGAGGTGTTTATCATTTCCTAGGCACGACAACAGTTAAGCTTCATATTAGCAAGGGCAGCGGTCATTTCCGCTTTTGGTGTTCTTGTCCCGGTTTCATACTGAGCCAATCGGACATCAGCAGATTTCTCAGGAAAGCCAACCCTGATACCAAGATATTTCTGTGTCATACCCCGCAAATTGCGGAAAAAGTTAATTCTTTCGCCAATAGCCATAAATAGCAGCTCCTGTCATATGTACTCCACTACCAGAAGTATAGCGGATATGTTTAGTGTAGTCAAGTGGAGACTAAATATATTTGTTTAATACTCTCTTGCAAGCCCCTTGACATAAGCATAAATGCTTAGTATAATAATGGTGAAACTAAACAAATATGCTTAATTTACAAAAATTTTACAACTCTGATACCCCCAAAACAGCGAAAAAATGTCCGTTGTAAGGTGAGAGGAGGAATTCAAAATCAAGCACAACGCCTTGCCGATCTCACCGAGCAAACACAGCAGAAAGAAGCAGAAGCGGCGGCTTTGGATGAGAAAATCGAAAAGACCAGACACAAGAAAGTTGACATTGAGCGTATTGATAAAATCGAAGCCAAGCCCATCATGCTTTCTCCGTCGAGGGTATCGCTTGAAAAATCGGAGTATGAAACGCTGGCTACCGCTGCTAAGAAATACTACGCACAGGAAAAGCGAGAATCCAAGTTGCAAAAGGCGTTGAATGCGGCGAACAAGATAATTACTGAGTTGAAAAATCAAATCGAGTCGCTGACCGCAGAAATATCCTCGTTGCGTGATGAACTGTTCAAATATAAGTCCATTCACAGTAGGCTGAATACGGCTGATTTGACACAGGAGAATGACCGCCTCCGCAGTAAGCTTCGTACCTATGAGGATGTGATTTCACGAAACAATCTGTGGCATTTGTTCAGCAAAGGGCGCGTCAAAACGCATATAAGGGACGATAGCCGCTGATAGCGTGTAGAGCCGGGGAAAATGAAAAATCTCTGCTGGGAGTGTTCTAAACGAAGCTCACATCGTTCAGGCACTTTCCAGCGGGAAATCCACTCGCTTTCACGGCTGTTGAGCCGTGGAAAAATCACGAATAACAGGAGGTTTTATGAAAACAGGTCTTTCCAAGAAGCAAAAGACAACAACCATTTATTTTAACGAGGCAGACAACATGATCGAGGTTTGTACCTATAACACCGATCTGAAAAACAGGCTGACCAGATACGCCATGCAATATCCCAGTGAGTGCAGACTGATTGACGATGATGAGAACGGCTGCCTGACCTTTGAAATCCGCAAAGGGCGGTTTAGCTTCAAGCTGACTGCACCGTACAGCGAAGAACGTCGCAAGGCTGCCGGAGAGCTGGCAAAGAAAGAAAATCTAAGGAGGAACGGGAAATGAAAGCAATATCCTGCAAGTTCAATATGGACACCGCTTGCGTGGAGCTGCGGCTGGACGATGGTACTCTGATAGCCATTGACACTATTGCTGTAGAAAATCAGGTAGCCGGCAATATGTATGAACGATCTGAACTGGATTATCTGATTTACAACGCTCCGACTGAGTATGCTGATTTGATACTGAACGGCGACCTTCTGAAGTATCTGAAAACCGTAACCATGTATAAGTCTTTTGAGAATTGACCGTATTGCCGCCCGTGGGAGAAATCCTGCGGGTGGCTTTTTTCCTAATCGCATCTTTTTCGAATTTGAGGGAAAACACATTGACAATTTCGCTTAAACGAATATAATTAATAGTGGGGAATTGTAAACTCACGTCCGAGGTGTTGACGATGAATGGTTATATTACCGTACAGGAAGCGGCTGAAAAATGGGGCGTTACACCCAGACAAGTTCAAATTCTGTGCAAGGAGAATCGAATAGCTGGAGCAACACGCATGAGCCGCATATGGGTTATTCCAGAAGATGCAGAAAAGCCGACAGGCAATAGACGGAGCACAAACAGGAGGAAGAATGATGCTTCAATGCACCATGTTTGAAAAACAGAAAATTGATTTATCCTCTGCTCCGTGGATGATGCATGAGTTTTTTGCGGGAAGTGGATTAGTTGCATACGGGTTAAAGGGAATGTTTGCACCTATTTGGGCTAATGACATCAGTGAACAAAAGGCTGCTGTTTATGCAGCCAATTTTGGTGATGATCACTTTACCCTCGGCGACATAAAAGATGTGAATGGATGCGATTTGCCCTTTGCACATCTTTCGTGGGCAAGCTTTCCTTGTCAGGACTTGTCTTTAGCTGGATCTTTGGGCGGCATTCATGCGTCACGAAGCGGCCTTGTATGGGAATGGCTACGAGTGCTGGATGAAATGCCCCGAAAGCCTAAGATTCTACTTTTGGAAAATGTGTCTGGCCTATTGTCCACAAATGGCGGCGATAACTATCGTGTATTACACAATGCTCTTGTAGAACGCAAATACAAATGTGGAGCAATTGTTTTGAATGCTTCTTACTTTGTTCCTCAATCCAGACCAAGAGTTTTTATAATAGCTGTAAATAACGAATGTGAAATCCCTGCCGAATTAATCGGAAACGGCCCAAATTGGTTGCATAACAAAGCTGCTACCGACTTAGGAAACACATTAGACGGGTGGATTTGGTGGAAAACAGAGAAACCGGCTCGACGCCGTATTGCCTTAAAAGATATTGTCGATGAAACCGCTCCGTTTGATAAAGACACTGTTCTGCGTCTTGTTCCGGAAAGGCATCAGATTAAACTGAATGAACACGATAATGTGTATGCCACCGGGTATCGCAGAACTCGTCATGGTGAACAGCAACTCGAATTGCGATTTGATGGTATTGCCGGTTGCTTACGGACACCTGAGGGTGGTAGTAGTAAGCAGTATTTGGTAGTGAAGAAAAACGGGGAAACACACGCACGTTTGCTAACCGTCCGGGAAGCTGCCAGATTGATGGGGGCACCAGATAGTTTTATCCTGCCTGGTAGCTACAACGATGGCTACAAAGCTATGGGTGATGCTGTAGCAATGCCTGTTGCACAGTTTATCGGCGAACGATTCTTAACAAAAATTGCGGAGGCTGTCTACAATGGTTAATGCAGAAGAAAAACTTAGATTATTTCAATCAGAAAATAATATCGTCACTAAGGGTCCGCTTTCTGTTGTCGTTCAGTTTACTCGCATGGTCAGGGAGAAAGAATTTCCTCTTGATCCGAGCGACTTCAAAACAGAAAAAGAAGGTCAGGTTGCCGGATTAGGCGGCGGTAATCTGAAGAAAATTTTGAGAGACCATGGAATTACTCAACAGTTGTCTTCCGAAGGCGGCAGAACAAGCCGTGGAAGCATGGGCTTGATGATAAAGTATGTTGATTTTTTGAATACATGGAACGCTGAAGAACCTGTAAACTTTGATGAGATTGAAGCTTTTTGGGCAGAGCAGGTACGGGAGTATTTTCGGAATCAGCCGTTTGTTCTAACCGCTGACGCTTCAAAAACAGTTGGCGCTAATCTGGACGAGTTGTTTGAGCAGGCAAGAAAGAGGCAGAAGCAGAATCCAGGAACGCAGTATCTCGGCACTGTTCTTCAGCATTTGGTCGCTGCCAAGCTTTGCTTAATTCTGCCTGAAGGCTCGTTTGAAATTCATGGAGCTTCCGTTGCCGATGCCCCTACCGCCCGTAGTGGTGATTTTGTAATTAACAAAACGATTATTCACTGCACAACTTCCGTAGGCGATCTTTTGATCAACAAGTGCAAGGCCAATATTGCAAATGGATTTAGGCCGGTGATTATCACCATCTTTGAAAGAGTGCAGACTGCGTTGAATCAGATTGAGGATGCGGGTCTCTCCGGACGTATTGAAGTATGGGATATCCAGCAGTTCCTTTCCTCCAATGTCCATGAACATAGTCTCTTTGACGAAGGTAAGCAGAACGCTACATTGGGCACAATTATTGAGAATTACAATCATATTGTCCATGAGAAAGAAACTGATCCAAGCCTCCGCATAGAGTTTGAGGCAAGATGATCTGTTATGTCGGATGTTTTTGATAAAGAAAAGCGTTCAGACATTATGCGGCAGGTTAAGTCAAAAAAGAATAAGTCTACAGAGTTGCGCTTGATTGAAATATTCAAACAAAACGGGATTAAGGGCTGGAAACGAAATTACCCCGTTAAAGGGCACCCGGATTTTGTATTCCTAAAGCAAAAAATCGCAATATTTGTAGATGGCTGCTTTTGGCATGGACATGATTGCCGCAACACTCGCCCTGCCGATCATCAAGAATATTGGCAGAAGAAGAGAGAAAGAAATATCAAGCACGACCGAGAAGTAACCACCATGTTTGAAGCTCGTGGCTGGACGGTATTGCGGATATGGGAGTGCGAATTAAAAAGGAAGAATGAAGAAGCGCTTATGAAGCGTATTAAAAATTGTTTGGGAGGCGGCATTTGAAATTACCTCTTATGTCATCCTAAGCGCAAAGGAGAATTTATAAATGCCGTATGCAGCAATTGATTTGTTCTGTGGCGTTGGCGGATTAACTAAAGGTCTTGAGCAGTCCGGCGTAAATGTGGTAGCTGGTATTGATTTTGAGCCTAATTGCCAATACGCATATGAAGAAAACAACAATGCACGTTTTATTCAAAGAGATATTACTACGGTAACAGCGAATGAGTTGCGTGCATTATATCCCGAAGGCACTGATATACATATTTTGGCTGGATGTGCGCCTTGCCAGCCTTTCTCCAAGTATACTCAGCGATATCGAAAAGAAGGCTATAAAGACGAAAAATGGAAACTGTTATATTCTTTCGGTTATTTAGCCAAAGAAACTATGCCAGAGATTATTGCAATGGAAAATGTCCCTGAGTTATCAAAAACCAAGGTATTTGCAGATTTTGTTGCTGATTTAAAGAAATGCGGATATCATATTGCCTATCAGACTGTGTTTTGTCCAGATTACGGAATTCCTCAAAATCGCAAACGATTGGTATTGCTGGCTTCTACTTTAGGCGAAATAGAATTACTCCCCCCAACTCACACTCCCGATAATTATGTAACAGTTCGTGATGCTATTGGCGATTTGCCTCCACTTATTGCTGGCTCTACGGATCCAAATGATATCATGCATTCTGCTACTGCTTTGTCGGAGAAAAACTTGAGGAGAATCCGTCAGTCTGTTCCAGGGGGAACGTGGCGGGACTGGGACAAGGAACTTCAGTTAAAGTGTCATAAAAAGAGCTCAGGGAAAACATATCCATCAGTTTACGGCAGAATGTCTTGGGAGTTCCCTTCCCCAACTATAACAACTCAATTTTATGGATATGGAAATGGACGGTTTGGTCATCCCGAACAAGACAGGGCGCTTTCTCTCAGAGAAGGAGCTATATTGCAATCGTTCCCTCCTGACTATAAGTTTATTAAGTCTACAAGTATATTAAATAAGCACCAATTAGGTATACAAATTGGAAACGCCGTCCCTGTTCGTTTAGGTGAAATAATAGGAAAAAGTGTAATCGAACATATTCGGAGGTATGAAGATGGCCAAGAAGAAAATATCGACTGAGCAAATTGCAAATGCAGAGGCTCAGTTGCAATCACTACAAAAACAAGTTGAATACGATACCAAGGACTATACGCTGGAACTTTTGCTCTCCAAATTTGAGCGCGGAGATTTTTTCATTCCTGCTTATCAACGACAGTATATTTGGAAGCCCGGCAATAAAACATTATTTATAGAATCGGTGTTGTTGGGGTTACCCATTCCGTTTATGTTTTTTGCTGGATGTGAGGACGGGAGACTGGAAATTATTGATGGTGCGCAGAGAATGCAAACACTTCAAGAATTCGTATCTGGCAAATTGAAGCTTTCGAAACTGCCTAAATTAACGTCATTAGACGGTTTTACATTTTCTGATCTGTCTATGTCTACCCGAAGAAAGTTTCTTAATAGGACATTCCGAGTAGTTGTTCTGGATGAAAAAACTACTCCAGATATTCGTCAGGATTTGTTTAATAGAATTAACACATCTGGTGTCAAGGCGTCTGATTCCGAGGTTAGAAGAGGCTCTTATCCTGGTAGGCTGACGAGCTTTATTGAGGAATGTTGTAAAAACGAGTTGTTCATTGCGCTTTGTCCGATTTCGAAGAGCAAGACGGTTCGCCAAGAACGCTTTGAACTTGTTTTGCGCTTTTTTGCGTATCTATATAATTATCAGAATTTCGAACACGAAGTAAATTCTTTCTTGAATGCTTTTCTTGCAAATAATTTGGAAACTTTTGACGAAGCGCAGTACAAATTGGATTTCGAAAGTATGCTAAACTTTGTAAAAGAGCATTTTGAATTTGGATTTGCAAAAACAAAAAATGCAACAACAACTCCTCGTGTTCGTTTTGAAGCCCTTTCAGTGGGTGTTGCTTTAGCACTCAAAGAATGTCCAGACTTACACATTGACAATATTGCTTGGATTGACTCAGATGAATTTAAGGAGCATACAACTTCAGATGCCAGCAACAATGAAGGAAAACTGGCAGCTCGCGTTGAATACGTTAGGGACAAATTGCTGGGGCGATAAAAATGATAATAAGTACACATGAAGTGTTCGAGGATAGAAAAAGCGAAATTGAGTTTTATTACTCTGTAATGCTCGACATAGACGATGAGTCAAAGCAAACATTGACTACCATAGATAACCAACGCTTTTTTCGAATTATGAAATCAAATTTTCTTCTGATGCTTTATAATCTTGTGGAAGCAACATTCACAACAGGTATGCTTGAAATCTACGATCGACTAAAGCAGGACAACTGTTCATATGAGACAGTTATTGATGAGATTCAGAATATTTGGCGAGATTATAAGGTGAAGGAAGTATATAAACCCGAGTCTGGCCTAACTACATATACAAACCGTGTAAAAAGTATCGTAATTGATATTACACAAAACACACCATTGGCATTAACAAAGGGAATGTTAGGCATTAACGGGAATTTGAACGCTAAACAAATCAAGGATATTTGTGACAAACACAGGATTCGTTATCGGGTGACGGATGACCAATTAATTCTTGAAAAAGTCAAAAAGAAGCGCAATTCGTTAGCACATGGAGACGAAAGTTTTAGTCGCTGTGCCAGAGATCTAACGCTTGCAGATTTGGAAGGAATCAAAGACACGGTTCTCTTGTTCATCAGTGAAATTCTTACAGGTATGGATAAGTACTATGACGAGAAGCAGTATCTTCGTCAACCATAGGCGTTTACTGATGATAGCAAATGTCTGATAGATTTTTGATAGCAGAATTTCGGATAGACCATAGGATAAGAATAATCTGTATCACGAAAAACTACTACGTATTAAATCCTCTAAACAGAAAAGTTTAGAAAAGGATTTAACTCGGCGAGTGGGAGTAATACCCGAAAGGCTGAAAAGCCTTGCAAATGCTGGACTTTTGCGCCCGGGAATTGTCCTGTGACAACAAAATGACAACATTTTTAGATTATCCAAGAATAAAGAGCTATCTGATTTCTGTTAGAGAAGTCAGATAGCTCTTTTTGTTATACGCCAATTATAATGAATCCTTCGTTCTCTCCGATTTCTTCTGTAACCCAATGGTCTATAGCAGACACAGTTTCCTTAGTTCTTACCGGCACCAGAGTTTCCTTTTCTGAATTCAAGGCAATCGCTGCCACTGAATCCTCCGAGCTTACAAGCATATTCATTCATCGGAAAGCATAAAACAGCATATTGCGCCGAATCCGTCTGACCATGTGCCGTACCTGGACCTCTTGTCCGTGTGCCGACAGTTGGAACATGATGATTTCACCATGGCCCACGCGCTGAACAAAAAATAGACGTAAACCGGGTCCCACAGAGGGTTTTTCCTCTGCGGGGCCCGATCAGTGAAATGGTTATTGGGCGCGTGTCTTACAGAATTGTAAGGCAGCGTGCTCTTGTTTTTTGCTGATGGTGGTTGCTTTTCCGGGCAAAAATGGTATGATAGAGTCGGAACGATAGAAAAAGGACCCAAGTGGAGACGAGCTATGACGGCATTTTTACAACAATACATCTCTCCGGCGCTGCCGGTGATCCTGTGGCTGGGAAGGGCGCTGGTTTCCGGGCTGGCAGTCTGGCTGCTGGTGCGGTGCTGCCTGTCCCTGTTCCGGGGAAAGGACCGGGAGAGCTGGGGCTTTGTGACCCTGTCCAATGGTGCGCGGTATGAAATTTATCACTGGGAAAACGTGATTGGCCGCGCAAAACGGTCGGATATTCGCATAAACTTTCCCTCTGTGTCCCGCAGTCACGCCATTTTGTCCCGGGACGAGGCCGGGACATGGCGGGTCAACCCGTTGAATCACAGCAGCG
>OGOI01001207.1_pt1 | contig 16631 bp, 21 predicted proteins | sample 1552631 | NCBI WGS metagenome assembly OGOI01 (sample SAMEA2580204, study PRJEB22360) | human gut metagenome | biome: human gut; feature: human-associated habitat; material: faeces | place: Denmark | collected 2008/2010 | reverse complement strand
ATACATATGACTGCGGCTCATTTGTGGTGAATTGAAAAGCAGTTGTAAGAAAGGAGCAGAAAAAGCCTTATAACCGCTACAAATTCAACGCAGAAAGGAGCTGTTGTTTATGAAATCTCTATTTGAGGAAATGGGCGGTACATATCGTCAAGTGGGCGATTATTTCATTCCCAACCTTGTCTTGCCAGATGACGGCAATTATCAGATCGGTAAATACGGGCGTATGCGCCGTATCTATCTGAAAGAACACCGTAAAATCCTCTACACCAATTATGTTATGGAGGGTACGCTGTTCAAGCATTTGTCCGAGATCGACCAAGCCTGCAACGAGCGCATAGAAAACATCGTTTCCACTATGGCAAAGCAGGAGGGCGTGACCGAAGCACTCAAAGCGGCTGACCAAATGGAATGGGTACGTCGCATGAACAGCATCCGCAACCGTGCGGAGGAAATCATCTTGACCGAACTTGTATATGCTTAATCGAATGCCCGCTATCGGCTATATGGCTGATAACGGGCATTATCTTTTTCTGTCACCTTATCTGTAACCCGATCTGTCACCTTGCAGGGTGACAGAAAACAGCGTTATTTTTTCGGCATCGCAAACTTGTATTTTCCCTTGCCTTGACCGCTGACAGGCTCAATCAATTCTGCTTCTTTCAGCTTGTTTAGTAGATTGCCTGCGGCAGTAATGGAAACAGCTATAATCTCCATAATATCATTACGCCCGAACACACCATCAAAACCCATATGTGCAAACAGTTTTTTTGCGTTTTCCTTTGTGTTCTTGTTTGCGTTCAAACTGTCAATCGCAGCTTCAATTAAAAGGTTTTCAGAAGCAATTAACACATTTTCTCCGTCAACTGCAACCTTTTCCGGGTCAATTAACACCTTTTCAATCGGAATATTGTAATTCAGATTGTAGAGCGTAGCAAAAAACGATGTGGGTGTTGATCTAAACATCGGCTCGACTTCGGGACGGTAATTGACAGCATGGCGGTAATCTGCCTTGATTTTCTTGAAACCGCTGCCACGACGTTCCATAAAGTGCATACGGCTGAAAATATCAGCAATCACAGGATTACGGCGTTTGGATGCAACATTGTCCGTATCAAGTTCCTGCACGATAGAGCCATCAAACATTCCACCGGGGGAATATACTTCCATTCGGTCATCGAAAATATCAATGTGTACCTCGCTGCCGATTTCCATATAGTCACGATGAATCAGCGCATTGACAATGACCTCATGCACTGCTTGTTCGGGGTATTCGGGCATCTCCACCCGACCATTTCCTGTCTTTTTCCAACGTTTCTTGGTATTGTTTTTCACGAACTCGGGCCGTTCTGCAACAGAGATACCAGTGACCCACTGTATTCCTTATCGTCAAGCGCTTCCATAATACCGGAGGCTTTGTCCAAGCCGTACCAACGGGTACAGAACAGGCGGGAGTGCCGCATCGGAGATTCATCTGCCAACAACACACCTGCGTTGGTCAACATATTATTTTCATCGACAAGCTCAAAAGATACAAAATCAGAATCCGTCAACTCTGTGCCTGTTCTCATACGATAAACGGAGCGCAGTTTTGTAAAGGCAAGCGTTTCAAATGAATAACGGGTAGAGAGACTGTCAAAGGACGTATTGCTTCCACGCAAAACAAGCCGCTTCAAATCTACCGTACTTGCAGGGACACTCTCATTGCCGATGCGAACATAGGCTATCCGATTTCCGTCGCCCGTGTAGTAATAGGGAGTTTCCTGCCCGGACGGAACTCGCAATACAACGAAATCTTTACCGTCCTCTGCGTGGATCTCCAAAATCACTTGCGGAGCAGGATCCATTTTTGTTTTGATAGCTTCGCTGATCTTCTCGGATACACCTTTTGCATCATCTAAACCGACAAGAACTTCATCGTTGGAGACACCGAAAAACAATGCACCACCGATCCCGTTGGCAAATGCACTCACGCTTTTCAACCAGCTTTTGGGCTTGCGTTCTTCAAGCATTTCTTTCTTATCATATTCCGTAGCTTCGCCTATAAAATCAGATAATTTCATATCGTCAATACCTCGTTTCCTTTCCCATCATTCCTTCTTTTCCTTCGTTCTGCTCTTATACACGTTATACTTATTTTTGCACTGCGGGCTGCAGAAGATCGCACTCGGTCTGCTTGCCACAAAAGCCTGCGTACAATGTCTGCAAAGGCGCATCGGCTTTTCGCTGTCGGTCAGCATAAAGCTGAACATCATCTGTACGCCGAGCAACATGGAGTGGAAATCCCATACAATCGTAGGCTTATCAAGCAGAGCGATATGATATGTGGGAGCAATGCCGCCGAAGGATGCCATACTCTGCTGCATCATCATCCGTGTTTCATCGTTCAGATGGTCGTAATCCTCATAGTACAGCATACTTGTGGTAAAGTTAAATTCATATTCACTATATCGCACCCAGTTGGAGCTGGTGCGTTCAAACAGGCTTTTCATCGTCAAAACCCTCCACTATATTGTAACCTGTATAATTCACAATTATATTACTATTATACTACTTTACCTACAAGGTTAAGGTTGTGTTCAATGAAAGCGGTACAGAAACGATGGAAGATAAAATTTTACGAATTATTCGCAATGAAGTCCACACAAATTGCGAAAATTATGATATAATAAATGCACCACAAATGAGCCGACAGTCTGAAAGGAGCGCATCATGATGAGCGTGAAACAGACTGTGGGACAATATCCCAATAAAATTACGGCATTGTACGAGAGACTTTCCCGTGACGATGACCAGGTTGGCGATAGCAACAGCATTGTCAACCAGAAAAAATACCTCGAAAGCTATGCCGAGCAGAGAGGTTACACCAATATCCAACACTATACCGATGACGGTTGGAGTGGCGGTAATTTCAACCGTCCCGCATGGAAACAGTTGGAGGCAGATATTGAAGCAGGCAAGGTTGCCCATGTGATCGTAAAGGACATGAGCCGAATCGGCAGAGATTATTTGCAGACCGGCTTTTACACGGAGATGTTCTTCCGTGAGCACGGCGTTCACTTTATTGCGATTGCCAACAGCGTGGACAGCGATGACCAGAACAGCAATGAATTTGCGCCGTTCCTCAATATCATGAATGAATGGTATCTTCGTGATCTGAGCCGCAAACAGCGCACCGCTATCCGTGTAAAGGGCGAATCGGGCAAGCCCACCACCAACTGCGCCATCTACGGCTATAAGAAGATGCCGGGTGATAAGTACAGTTGGTATATCGACGAGGAAGCGGCAGAGGTTGTCCGCAGGATATTCCGTCTGACCATCGAGGGCAAAGGTCCCTATGACATTGCCCGTATCCTCTATGACGATAAGGTGGAAACGCCCGCCGTTTACTTTGGTAAACAGAACAAGGGCGTTTGGAAAAGTAAAGAGGAATTTCCCAACCCGTATAACTGGAGTGGTTATATCGTCGGGAGCATTCTTTCCAAGCCCGAATATATGGGGCATACGGTCAACTTCCGTTCTCACAAGCAGTCCTACAAGGACAAAAATCCCGTGATGAACCCCAAAGAGGATTGGCTGATCTTTGAGAACACCCACGAAGCCATCGTGGATAAGGAAACGTGGGCGCTTGCACAGAAACTCCGCAAGACACCGAGACGGCATGATACTCTGGGCGAAGCCAATCCCTTGACGGGACTTCTGTTCTGTGCAGACTGCGGAGCGAAGATGACCAACCACCGTTCCAAGGGCGGCACGGAGAGCAGCCCCTATCCCTCCGACTTCTACGATTGTTCCACCTATACGCTGGCACACCAAAAGCGCACACACGCCTGCTGCGGTCACTATATCCGAACGAAAGCGGTTCGGGAGCTTGTTCTGAATACTATCCGCACCGTCAGCACCTTTGCTATCTCCAACCAAGAGGAATTTGCCGAAAAGGTACGCTCTGCTTCGCAGATCAAGCAAAAGGAAGCGGCAAAGGAAGCCAAGCGCAAACTGAACAAAGACAAGAAGCGTATTGCCGAGCTTGACAATATCATCAAAAAGCTCTACGAGTCCTTTGCCATCGGACGCATTACCGATGAACGCTTCGATACTTTGCTTGCTGAATATGAAGCCGAGCAGAAAACCTTGCAGGTATCCGTGGCAGAAGCGGAACAGCGGGTATCTTCTTTTGAGGAAGATACCGTCCGTGTGGAACAGTTTATGGAGCTTGCCAAGAAATACACCGATTTCTCCGAGCTGACCACGATGATGATTAACGAGTTCATCGACAAGATCATTGTCCATGCTCCCGAAAAGGTGGATGGCGACAGAGTGCAGGAGATCGAGATTTATCTGAAATTCATCGGGCATTTTGAGCTTCCCGCACCGGAGCTGACCGAGGAAGAAATCAAGCGGCAGGAGTTTTTGAAGAAAGAACGTGCCCGCAGCCGTGAACGCTACCAAAAGCTGAAATCCGGCGAACGCACCGTAGGCGTTCCTATCACGCAGACCTGTAAATGCTGCGGAAAAACCTTTGAAGCAAGGTCAACGGCAAAGCTGTTCTGCGATGCAAATTGCCGAGCGAAGTATTATCGACAGGAAGCGGCACAGGAAAGAAGCCGAGAGATCACCTGCGAACACTGCGGCAAGGTTTTAACTACGACACGAAACAGTGTCAAATACTGCTCTGATGATTGCCGGTATGCGGCGCAGATCAAGCGGCAGGGCGAACGGAAGAAAGCCTTGCGTGAGACAACACAAGAACCGGCATCGCCGGAGAAAGAACAGAAAACAGCATAACGATATTTGAAGCGGATTGATGTATGTCGATCCGCTTCTTCTATTTTCAAGTGGTCAAAATGTCCACTTGATTTTTTATGCCCTTTTCACCACAAGTGGACGAATTGTCCACTTGTGTCTAAAGCGACTTTTCGGCTTGCGGTGAGTGGACAAAATGTCCACTCACCAACTATCGGCGGCAAAGTGCCAACTTGGCACTTCAGATAGTCGATCAAAACAGCACTGAGAAGAAAAGGAATACCAAGTCCCAGCGAATAGCAAAGCAGCATCAGCATACCTTCGATTACATGACCCTGCTGAGAGGCCAGCATCAGAGCAGAACCGAGGAATGCGCCCACACAGGGCGTCCAACCCAAGGAAAATACCATGCCAAAGAGCATGGCAGAGAAGAAACCCATCTCATGGCTGTTTACGGTCTTGCCGCCGCCTCTGAACAAATTCCATTTGAAAATACCCAGAAAATTCAGCCCAAAGAGGATTACCACCAGTCCGGAAATTACATTCACGATGGTTTGATATTCCCGCAGGAAGCTGCCGATGGTGCCTGCCAGTGCGCCCATTGCTACAAAGATTACGGAAAACCCACTAACAAATCCCAACGCCCCCAACAGGGTCTTTCTTGTAGTGCGTTCTCCACCGCCCGCAAAATAGGAGATATAGATGGGAAGCATAGGGAGCAGGCACGGTGAAATGAAGGTGATAATGCCCTCCAAAAACGATATTACATATTGCATCCGCCCTCACAGCCCCTTCCGAAAACACCAGACAACAGCCAACCGATAAAGCCCATATAGCCAGCCGTGATGAACGGGTTAGAAGTCAGCGGACAAGCTCCTGTGGAGCATCCCACAAAGTAGTAATATGCAAGGCCGACCAGAGCGCCGCCTGCGGTAAAAAGAACCGGCTTAAGCCATTTTCTGATTTTTTCTTTCATCTCACATTCCTCCTGCTAAATATTCCTCTGCATAGTGAACAGCAGTTGCCCCATCGGCTACAGCAGTCACGACCTGCCGTAATGCCTTGGTGCGGACATCCCCCACGGCAAATACACCGGGGATATTGGTGCGGGTACTCTCGTCTGCAAGAATATAGCCTGCCGGATCAACCTCAACCTGCTCTTTCACCAATTCGGTGGAAGGCTTTCTTCCGACGCTGACAAATACTCCGTCGCAAGCAAGGGTACTTTCTTCTCCGGTTTTCACGTTCCGAATCTGGATACCGGTCAGCTTTTCGTTATGGAGCAGAGCAACGATCTCACTGTCCCAGAGAAATTCTACATTTTCTGTTTTCATCAAAGGTTCATGGTAAATCTTTGTTGCTTTTAAGGTGTCTCTTCGGTGAACGACGATGACTTTTTTGCAGATACGGGAGAGGATCAGGGCATCTGCCGCAGCGGTATTGCCACCTCCTGCGATGACAACCGTTTTGTTCCGATAGAACATTCCGTCACAGGCTGCGCAGTAGTGGATACCTTTACCGATTAACTCTTGTTCACCCTCGGCCCCCAGCTCTCTGGGGCCTGCTCCGGTAGCGATCACAATGGTCTTTGCGTACAAGGGGCCTTCACTGGTCGCAGCTTTTTTCACAGAGCCGGTCAGTTCCAAAGACAGCACCTCCGTCAGCTTGGTTTCCACACCAAACCGCTCCGTTCCCCGCTTCATCTTTTCTCCCAGAGAGAAACCGTCGATCCCATCTTCGAATCCGGGATAGTTGTCGATTTGCTCAGTCAAAGCCATCTGCCCACCGGCAGACAGCTTCTCTAAAACTACAGTGTCCATACCGGCTCTTGCAGCATAAAGGGCTGCGGTATAGCCGCCGGGACCGCCTCCTACCACGATCATGTCGTAAATATGCTGCACAGTAGTTGCTTCCTGCATCTGGCGCTGCAGGGTTTCTTCAATGAACGCTACCAGCTGCGCCCTGGATTCCGGAGCGACGACAGAGCCAAGAACCTGTCCGCTACGATAGATTAGCAGAGTAGGGACAACTTCAATAGCTGCAGCCTCAGCCAATTCCGGCTCATCGTCAATGTTGATAGCAGTGAATACCAGCGTATCCTTATATTCCTCAGCCACGCTTTCCAATGCCGGAGCCAGACGGCGGCAATATACGCACCAAGGGGCTGAAAATTCCACCAGAACAGTTTTTCCGCTATGCACCATTTCTTCAAATTGATTTCTATTGATATTGATAACTGCCATATTGCCAGCTCCTTTCCTTTGTTTGATCATAGTATAGCCAATCTAAAATAACATTTCGGTGATGATATCACATAAAAAGAGCGGCATTGCTGCCGCTCTAAACTTTTTCGCTATTAAGTAATTCGAGGATATGTTCACTGGAACGGATGATTTGAGACTGCTTTTCTTTTATGGATGTTTTTCTTGCCTCCTCCAGCGAGAGAGAAGCATATAAATGAACCGTGTTTGCTTCCTGCCTATAGCGATTAAAGAACGAAAGAAGGAGCAGAGTAAACTCGTGTTGCCAATTCCTGATTGAGCATATACAAACTCTTGGAATCAGAACCGAAGAGTTCCATTTTGGAAATCAAATCATTTGCATTGGTTTCTTCTTCACCTTGCTCTTTCACAAACCAATCGAGAAACTGCATGGTACGGAAATCCCTTGCTTCGTAAGCCTCACCATAGATATCATTAATCAGCGAGGTTACATATTTTTCGTGCTCAAGACCTGCCTTCAAAACATCCATATGGCAAACAGCATTCAGATCAGGCTTGTCAATGGCTTCAAGCGTTACCTTCTGGTTTTCGTTTTGCAGGTACTGATAGAAAAGCATGGCGTGGTCACGCTCTTCCTGAGCCTGAATTTTATACCAGTTGGCAAAGCCGTCAAGCCCGACTTCCTCGAAATAGTTTGAAAAATTGAGATAAAGGTATGCGGAATAGAATTCCTTATTAATCTGTTGATTGATAAGCGCATGTACTTTGTCGTTCATTTTCATTTCCTCCGTTTTATCAATAGTTTTCCGCACGCACTTCGAAGAATGCCTGAGGATGCTTGCAGACAGGGCAGATCTCAGGAGCCTTGGTTCCTACTACGATATGTCCGCAGTTACGACACTCCCAGATGGTAACGCCGCTCTTCTCAAATACCTGCATAGCCTCCACGTTGCTCAGCAGCTTGCGGTAGCGCTCCTCATGGGCCTTCTCGATGGCAGCCACACCGCGGAACTGCTCGGCCAGCTCATGGAAGCCTTCCTCGTCGGCCTCACGAGCCATGCGGTCATACATATCGGTCCACTCGGCGTTCTCGCCCTCGGCAGCATGGAGCAGGTTCTCGGCGGTATCGCCCAGCTCACCCAGAGCCTTGAACCACAGCTTGGCGTGTTCCTTCTCATTTTCAGCGGTGTGCAGGAACAGGGCGGCAATCTGCTCATAGCCGGCCTTCTTGGCGACGGAGGCGAAGTAGGTGTACTTGTTCCGGGCCTGGCTCTCACCGGCGAAGGCTTCCCACAGGTTCTTCTCCGTCTTGGTACCAGCATAGGGGTTCTTGGCAGGGACGGCCTCTTCGATCTTCACAAACTTGTCGGCAGGCTGCTTGCAGATGGGGCACTTAAAATCAGGTGTCATAGGGCCTTCGTGAATGTAACCGCAGACTGTGCATTTCCATTTTTCCATTTTCTTTTCCTCCATTTTTTCATTGAATTGAATGTTTTTTAACAGAGATTCCACAGCATCCACCGGAATGCCGGGATACGTTTTAATGCTTTCCAGGAATGCCCTGGTGTTACCGCTCTGAGGCAGCATAAAGCCGGCTTCCCTGCACAGATCCTCAGCCATCAAGCGAGAGGATTTTTCCACAGCGACGCTCAAGACATCGGGAAGCTGCGAAGCAATGTTCTCTGCATTGGCTTTGCTTTGAACTAAGCCACGAAGTGCTTCGACAACTTTTTCTTCTTTCGGCTGCTGGGGCGGAAGTTCTTTTGGAACCATAGAGATTGCAGAGGATGGACAGGCTTCGGCACAGGCACCGCAGCCGATACACTTGTTCACGTCGATGACGCTGTTCTCCGTATCCGTGGCCCCAGTGGGACAGACATAGAGGCACAGGCAGTCCTTGGTGCATAGGCGAAGATTTCTCACCGCGTATTTTTCAGCCATCATCAAGCCCTCCCTTCCACTTTTTCAAATTTCCAACTGGGCACCTTGCAGACCGGGCACAGTTCCGGAGCCGCATCGCCCACATAGACAAAGCCGCAGACCGTGCAGACCCAGACGCCGGTGTTTTCCAGCATCTTGTCCCCTTCGCTCTCGTAACGGGTCAACAGGGATTGGAGCATCCGGGTGACTTTTTCACTCCAGACCTGGCACCGCAGAGCACCCCGATCCGGCTTTTCAGCGGACACCGCATTGCCATAGGGATAGCCCACCGAGAGGTCATTCTCGATGAGCTCCAGCAGCCTGGCAGTGCTGGCCTCCTCGACGGGTACAGCCTTGCTCCTGAAGAACTCTGCCAGTTTTCTGAAATCATCTGCCTGCTGGGGCAGATACTGCTTTTCGCAGCCACGGGCCAAGTTTGAGCAGATGACGCTCATTTCCATGGGAGAGAGCTCCTTGTCTACATGAGGCTTTTCGAGGATCTTCTGGGATGTTGTTTTTTCTTCTTTGGGTTTGAAAGCGTCTTTGCCTGCTCCGCAGAGGGGACACTTCCAATCGGTAGGTAGGTCTTCCCACTTGCCACTGACAGCTTCATCGTGAACGTAGCCACAAATGCTGCAAACATATTGTTTCATAGATTTTACCGCCTCCTTTGTCTATATTTTACCAAATCACGACACAAATTCCGTGACTTTATCACCTATTCAGCCGCAGGAGTGATGATCGCAGCCGTGGGAACCGCAAGAGTGACCTTCCCCATGGTGGTCGTGATGATCACACCGGACATTGGGGTTGAAGTCCAGCTCACCTGCTGCCAGTGCTTCTGCTGCTGCATCAGCGCTGCCGGAAACACCACCGTAAAGCCGGATACCCGCATCGCTGAGTGCCATCTGCGCACCGCCGCCAATACCGCCGCAGATCAGGGCATCCACCTTCAGGGCGCTCAGAACTCCTGCCAGCGCACCATGGCCGCTGCCATTGGTGTCCACGACTTCAGACGAAATGATAGTTCCATTTTCCACATCGTAGATTTTGAACTGTTCGGTGTGGCCGAAGTGCTGAAATACACTTCCGTTTTCATAAGTGACTGCTATTCTCATAATATTTTCTCCTTTCGGTTTTTCGTGCATCGGAGGTCTTTTTTACTGATAGCAGTTCCTACATCCGTAGGCTTCGCTGTTTCCACTGCAGAGCGCAAAATCCCCTCCCTCAATCCGCAGAGGAAGTCCTTCAACCAGCGCATCCGCCAGTTTTTTACGGGAAGCTGCATAAATCTGCTGAACCGTTGTTCTGGCAATACCCATATACTCTCCGCATTGCTCCTGAGAAAAACCTTCACGGTCAATCAGGCGAATGGCTTCATACTCATCCACATTCAGGACAATGGGAGTCAGTTCCTCGCCGCCACGAACCGGAACAAAACCATCATTATCCGGCAGACAACAAACTTTTCTACATTTTCTCGGTCTTGGCATAGATTCACCTCAATTATTGCGGCATATGCCATTTATGTAATCATTGTACATCTCCCTTTCCCATATGTCAACGGAATTATTGACATATGCCATAAATTATTTTATACTATGTGTATTCAAGGAGGTGTACCCATGGAGTTTTCATCCTATTTTCCAATTTGGAACAAACTGACACCGGCTCAGCAGCAGATTTTGGAGCGAAATGCTGTTTTACGAAAAGTGGACAAAGGAACTGTGATTCACAACGGAACTGTGGAGTGTACCGGCCTGCTGCTGGTAGGAAGCGGACAGCTTCGTGCCTATATTCTTTCCGATGAAGGACGGGAAATTAGCCTCTATCGTTTGTTTGATCGGGATATTTGCCTGTTTTCCGCCTCCTGTATGATGAACAGCATTCAGTTTGAGATCACCATTGAGGCGCAAAAGGATACCACGATGTGGGTTATTTCTGCTGATACTTATGGTCGCTTAATGAAAGAGTCTGCTGTGGTAGCTAATTTTACCAACGAAGTTATGGCTACCCGTTTTTCTGAGGTTATGTGGCTCATGGAGCAGATCATGTGGAAAAGCTTTGATAAAAGGCTGGCAGGATTTCTGCTGGAGGAATGCAGCTTAGAGGGAACAAACATCCTCAAGATTACCCATGAAACCATTGCGGGCCACATGGGTACTGCCCGTGAGGTCGTGACCCGAATGCTCCGCTATTTCCAGAACGAGGGTATGGTGAAGCTGGCGCGGGGAACCGTGGAGATTTGTGAAGAAAGGAGATTGCAGGAACTTTCTAATACATAGAAGACCTGTATCGTTGATGATGAAAATCGTATTACTGACCGCCCTCGGTGTGGGTGGCGCGACTGTTTTTGGAAGTCTCATTGGCTTTGCCTTTCGGAATATCTCCCACAAATTCTCCGACATAGTGCTGTCCTTTGCGGCAGGTGTTATGCTGTCTGCGGCTGTACTGGGACTGATTCTGCCATCTCTCAATTATGGCGGAACCCATGGGATCCTCGTTTCCATCATCGGGATCTTTGCTGGGGCGGTGTGCCTGAATCTCATTGATAAGCTGGTTCCCCACCTGCATAGGCTGATGGGAACCGATACGGAAACACACCGCAGTACCAACCTTGACAAGGTATTGCTGTTTGTCACAGCCATCGCGATCCATAACCTGCCGGAGGGGATTGCCGCCGGTGTCAGCTTTGGAAGTGAAGACACGGCGCAGGCGATGATGATCGCCTTCGGTATTGCCCTGCAGAACATCCCCGAAGGCATGGTGATCATTGCGCCCATGCTGGCAGCAGGCGTATCCCCGGTAAAAACCTTTGTCTGCGCCATGGTGACCGGGCTGATCGAAGTCGTCGGTACGCTTCTGGGATATTGGGCCGTAAGCATTGCTTCGGCCATTCTCCCCTTTGCTCTGGCCTTTGCGGGAGGAACCATGCTCTATGTCATCAGCGATGAAATGATTCCCGAAACCCATGCCCACGGCAGCGAGACCGGAGCAACCTATGCGCTCCTGGCCGGATTCTGTGTGATGCTGGTCAGTGATTTCTTTTTGGGGTAAAGTGTGATTCAGATGTTTGAAATGTTTGCTGCAGTCAGAGGATGAAAATCCGCCGCATCTCTACCAAAATTGTTGGAGAGATGCGGCGGATGTTTATTTGTCCATGCCGCAGGCGGTGGCCGATTCAATGAGGCAGCGATCATTCATTACCGCGTCGTAGAACCGGAAGCCGCCGGAGAAGTTGTAGCAGTTATAGCCGTTTCCGGCCAGGATGCGGCAGGCGATGTAGCTGCGCAGGCCGCTCTGGCAGATGACGTAGACAGGCTTACTCTTGTCCAGTTCACCCAACCGTTCCCGCAGCTCGTCCACCGGGATGTTGGTGAAGCCGTCGATGTGTCCGTGGGCGAATTCTTCCACTGTGCGGGTGTCTAACAGGGTTACGCTTCCGTCACGAGGAAGATTGTCCGCATCTTCCAGATGCCACTGTTTCAGAACACCGTTTGCGATATTCTCAATCATAAAGCCCGCCATGTTTACAGGGTCTTTGGCGGAGGAGTAAGGCGGTGCGTAGGCCAGATCCAGATCCTTCAGCTCCGTGGCTTTCATTCCTGCACGAATAGCGGTAGCCAGTACATCGATGCGCTTATCCACACCTTCGTAACCTACGATCTGAGCGCCCAGCAGGCGGTAAGTTTCTTTTTCAAACACCACTTTCATAGTCATGACCTTGCCGCCGGGATAATAGCCCGCGTGGCTCATGGGCGACAGGATAACGGTGTCTACATCCAGCCCTGCTTTTCTGGCGTTGGTCTCATTGACACCGGTGGTGGCGGCAGTCATGTCAAAGACCTTGATGACACTGCTGCCCTGAGAGCCGGTATATCGGCTGTCTCCACCACAGATGTTGTCCGCAGCAATTCGTCCCTGTTTGTTTGCAGGGCCTGCCAGAGAAATCAGAGCATCCTGCCCGGTGACGAAGTGCTTCACCTGCACCGCATCGCCCACAGCATAGATGTCGGGAGCGGAAGTTTCCATCCGGTCATTGACCACGATACTTCCTTTAATGCCCAGCTCTAACCCGGCATCTTTTGCAAGGGTGGTTTCGGGAGAAACGCCAATGGCCAGGATTACCATGTCGGCATGAAGGGGAGCCTCGTCTTTCAGCAGTACATCCACGCCGCCGTCCCTTTCCTCAAACCCTTCTACGGTATGACCAAGTGCCAGCTTGACACCGTGCTTGCGCATTTCATTGTGGATGAAAGAAGCCATATCCGCATCAAAAGGATTCATAAGCTGTTTCGGACGCTGGACAATGGTGACCTCCATCCCCAGCTCCCGCAGGTTTTCTGCCAGCTCCAATCCAATGAAGCCACCGCCTGCCAGTACAGCGGATTTGGGATTGTTTTTGTTAATGTAGTCTTTGATGCGGAAGGTGTCCTCCACGGTGCGCAGGGTAAACAGCTTACTGAGGCCCACACCGGGGAGCCGGGGCTGGGTGGGCTTGGCACCGGGAGAGAGGATCAGCTTGTCGTAGCTTTCCTCGAACGCCTCTCCGGTCTCCAGATTTGTCACGGAGACCGTCTTTTTGTCGGGGTGGATGGCAGTGACCTCATGGCGCACCTTCATGTTTACACGGAACCGGGAGTAGAAACTCTCCGGGGTCTGGAGGGTCAGATCTTCCCGATCGGTAATTACATCACCGATGTAGTAAGGCAGCCCACAGTTGGCATAGGAGATATACCCCGACCGCTCAAATACCACAATTTCCGCCTGCTCATTGAGTCTGCGAATACGGGCGGCAGCGGTAGCGCCGCCTGCCACACCGCCTACGATCACAACCTTCATATCAGCGTTCCACCTTTCCTGCATAAGCGGAGATTCCGCCTATATTTTTCACATTTGTATAACCCATCTGCTGCAAAACAGCAGCTGCCTGTCGGCTTCTTGCGCCGCTGAGACAATGCACGAATATGGGGGTAGCTTTACCCTCAATTATGCCAGCCACTTTGTCAATAGACTGCAAGGGGACATTTTTGCTGCCAGGGATATGTCCCTGCCGGTATTCATCTGGGGTGCGAACATCCAGCAGGACGGCACCATCCGTAGCGTTATATTCTTTAACACCCTGATTGATGTCAGGGCCTTTCAGAAAATCGAAGAATCCCATCTTTGCACCTCCTTACAGCATGGCCAGGATCTGCGCTTTCGGTCTGGCACCGACAGCCTGATTTACGATCCGACCGCTCTTCATCACTACCAGAGTGGGAATACTCATCACACCGAACTGCATAGCCAGTTCCTGTTCCTCATCCACATTAATTTTAACAACCTTGATATCGGAGCGCTCCTCGGCAATTTCCTCTACCAGAGGAACTACCATGCGGCAAGGACCACACCAGGGAGCCCAAAAATCCATCAGGACGGGCCTGTCCGAGTTCAAAACCTCTTGATTGAAATTGTTTTTATTTACATTGATAGCAGACATATTTAAGTCCTCCTGTTTTCTTTTTTATGGCTTTAGTATATCCAGTAGTCGTTGCTTTTTCCGTGATTTTGTCACTTATCGCCGGCGACGGTTTCACCGGGCCAACTATTAATACCGCCGATTTCAACGATATTGGTGTAGCCCAGTTTTACCAGCTTTTCAGATGCCTGCTTACTCCGATTACCGCTGCGGCAGTATACCAGAATCAACTGATCTTTATCCGGCAGCTCCGGAATGTCCTCTGTGCCGATGGATTCGTTGGCAATATTAATCGCACCTGGAATGTGCTTTTCACTATATTCCTGAGCAGTCCGGACATCAAGGATGGTGTATCCGGTTTCCTCCTCCATCATCGTAACAGCTTCCTCCATGGTAATCTGTCGATAGGTTTTTTCAGTGGATTGTGTTGCACAACCCGACAAAAGCAGTAAAGCCATTAAAATAGGAATGATTCTTTTCATGTGCATACCTCCATATTTTGAAGATAGGGCAGCCGTTTCCAGCTGCCCTGTTTCCGATTTTTATGTTCTTGCCATGCCGTCTACGCTGAGTACAACACCTGTGATATAGGATGCTTCGTCAGATGCCAGGAACACAAATGCATTGGCAATATCCTCCGGTTGACCCAGGCGGCGCAGGGGGATCTGTTTGATGAGCGGATCAATTACCTCCTTGGGAACAGACTTCATCATATCGGTCAAGGTAATCCCGGGAGCGACTGCATTCACTCGAATACCCTTCGGACCCAATTCCCGTGCAAGGGAAACCGTCAGGCCATTGACAGCAAATTTGGATGCGGGATAAGCAAAGCCACTGGGCTGTCCGTAAATGCTCACCATTGAGGATGTGGAGAGAATAACACCGTTCCCTTTTGCAATCATGCACTCACTGGCGGCTCTTGTAGCATTGAACACGCCTTTTACATTCAGATCCATCACCTTATCAAAGGTTTCTTCCGTATACTCGGTAAAGGGAGTACTTTCGGATACGCCGGCATTGTTCACCAGAATATCAATGCAACCGTATTTCGAGGCAGCTTCTCGGAAAGCATTGCGGACAGATTCCAAATTGGACAGGTTAGGACTGATTCCCGCAACTGTTGCATCAGGGTATTTTTCTTTTAGCTGCGCAACTGCTTTGTCAGCAGAACCTTGCGAACTTGCGGTCAGGATTACGGTAGCGCCTTCCTTCAAAAATTTATCTGCGGTAGCGTAGCCAATGCCGCGGCTCCCTCCGGTGATGATTGCAACTTTATCTTTCAGTCTCATAAGAATGCCTCCTTGTGTTTTGTATTTGTAGTATAGCCTGTTTCAGAGGCGCTCTCTGTGACAAAATCACATTTACTGTTTTTGGAAAAAAATCATTTTAGCAGAAACTACCCTTGACAAATCTTGTCTCAGTACAAGTTTTTGTTGCAATCCGCCATGGGATGTGGTACCCTATCCACAGAAAGCAAGGCGCCGCCCGGCGGCGCGAGGATCAATGGAAAATAATAGGAGGTACCCCCATGAGCTATCCCAAAACCGGCGAAGAAGTATATGTCAGTCTGAACCTGTCCAACACCATGCTGACCGGCATCGGCAAGGGCACCATCACCCGCGAGGAGGTCTCTGCCGACTATCTCAAGCGCCTGTTTGCCCGCTACGGTGTCATCGTATCCGCCAAGCCCGAGCAGCGCCGTCTGCTGGAGCTGGTCAATGGTAGTTTTGATCTGGGGCTGGAGATCCCCGAGACGCTGAAGCTGTTCCAGCTGTCCGAGCAGCACCGCCGCCTGGTGGTCATCAATGTTCAGGGCCTGCGCCGGAAGAACGGCTCCCTGCTGCCGGAATACACCGAGGAGGAGTTCAACGAGGCCACCTTCATTTTCGTGAAATACTACATCCAGGGCCGTCACTATGACGAACTGGTGGAGGAAAACAAGAAGCTGCAGTTTGAGCTGGACCAGGAGGTTGAATGGCGCAATCGCACCGATAACGGCTGAAGGAATCGCGTATAATCCCGCCCCGGCGGGTCAGAATAAAGTCAGGCTTTGCGGCCTGACTTTATTTTTTGCAAGGAGGACCCTCGCTATGAGCAAGAATTGTACCAACGACGGGTGCAGCTGCCCCCCCAACATGTCCATCAAGTGCTCCGTTACCAGCTGCGCCCATCACTGCCAGGACATGGACAACTGCGGCCTGTCCAGCATCCAGGTGGGTACCCATGAGGCCCACCCCTCCATGGACCAGTGCACCGACTGCCAGAGCTTCCGCAAGATCTGACCCAAT
>OGOI01001185.1_pt1 | contig 16877 bp, 10 predicted proteins | sample 1552631 | NCBI WGS metagenome assembly OGOI01 (sample SAMEA2580204, study PRJEB22360) | human gut metagenome | biome: human gut; feature: human-associated habitat; material: faeces | place: Denmark | collected 2008/2010 | reverse complement strand
TGGTCGAGAAGGCCAAGGAGGAGGGTTTCGTCTCGACGATTTTCGGCCGCCGCCGCTACCTCAACGACATCGCGTCGCACAACGCCATCGCCCGCGGCCTTGCCGAGCGCAACGCCGTGAACGCCCCGATTCAGGGTTCTGCGGCCGACATTATGAAGATCGCCATGATCAACGTTCACCGGCGTTTCGCCGCCGAAGGCATCCGCTCGCGGGTGATCCTGCAAGTGCACGACGAACTGGTGGTCGACATGCTCCGCTCGGAGCAGGAGCGTGTCACGGCGATCGTCACCGAGTGCATGGAGTCCGCCGCGCAGCTCAAGGTCCGGCTGATCGCCGACGCCGGCGTGGGCGGCAACTGGCTGGAAGCGCATTGATTGTGGAAAAGTCACAACCGATGCGCCTTGCGCCTCCATTTCGACAAAACCTCTGAACCTCCCTTTGAAAAGGGAGGCTTTCGGGAATAACTGTTTACAGCCATGATTGAATCACCCTATCAACCTTCGCCCGACCGTTACGACGACGGTATGATCTACCGGCGCGCCGGGCGCAGCGGCGTGCTGCTGCCGGCCTTTTCGCTGGGTATGTGGCACAATTTCGGCAGCGGGCAGGCCTTCTCCAACGTGCAGCGGATGGCCCATTACGCCTTCGACCGCGGAATCACCCATTTCGACCTTGCGAACAACTACGGGCCGGCGTACGGCACGGCCGAGGAGAATTTCGGCCGTCTGATGGAACGCTCGTTCCGCCCCTACCGCGACGAAATGTTCATCGCGACCAAAGCGGGTTACGACATGTGGCCGGGACCCTACGGCAACTGGGGATCGCGCAAATACCTCACGGCGAGCCTCGACCAGAGCCTGCGCCGCATGAAACTCGATTACGTCGACATCTTCTATTCCCACCGCCACGACCCCGAGACGCCCCTTGAGGAGACCCTCCAGGCATTGGTCGACATCGTCCGCCGGGGCAAGGCGCTCTACGTCGGATTGTCGCGCTACCCGCTCGAAGCGGCGCGTTTCGCCTTACGCTACCTCGCCGAACGCGACGTTCCGTGCCTGCTTTTTCAGGACCGGTACAATATCTTCAGCCGCCAGCCCGAAACTTCGGGCGTGCTGTCGCTTTCCGCCGCGTCGGGTTCGGGCTTCGTCGCCTTTTCGCCGCTGGCGCAGGGACTGCTGACGGGTCGTTACCTCGACGGCATTCCGCAGGATTCGCGCATGGCGGCGGGTCGTTCGTTGCAGCGCGAGGTGCTGACCGATGCGATGCTGGAACGGCTCCGCGCCCTGAACGACATCGCCCGGCAGCGCGGCCAAACGCTGGCCGAAATGGCGCTGGCATGGCTTCTGCGCGACAAACGCGTTACGTCGGTAATCGTCGGGGCCAGCTCCGCGGCGCAGATCGAAGACAACCTGCGGGCGTTGGAAAACGCCTCCTTCTCCGACGACGAGCTGGCGCGCATTGATGCCCTTTCGCGGGAATGACCCTCTTCCGAAGCCGAAAAAAGAGACCCGATTTCCTGCGAAATCGGGTCTTTCGTGTCATGGGAAGGCGCTGCCGCTTCTGGCCGATGTAGAAAAGGCGGGGATGCGGGCGGCCGCCAGGGTGAAATAGTTTTCGGTCCTGCAAGATAGGTTTTTAAACCGGAACCGTCAAATCCGGACGCATGAAAACGCCGAACCCTGCAACGGGTCCGGCGTTCCGGTGAGGCGTCACCCAACGGGCGTCAGAAGGAGATACCGACGCGGATACCGAAATTGTTGATGTTGTCCATCGAGTAAGTCAGCACGTCGCCGCTGTTGGTCGAGTAGCTGTAATAGAGCGCTACGTGGAACCCCAGCCGGTAGTCGGGCCTCGGGAATATCGACACGCCGATTTCGGGCGAGAGGTAGAATCCCCAGGTGTCGGTGTACTGCTTGATGATGTAGTAGTACGATGACATTTCGGCGTAGTTGGCGCCCAGCTTCAGACCCGCATATGGCTGGAATACGCTGTCGGTAAGCCAGTTGTATCGTCCAGTGACACCGAACGGCAGCTGGAACAGCGCGTGTTTCTGGTTGGTCGTCAGCGCCGATCCGTTGCCCAGATCGAGCGTCTGGCGCGAAATGCTCTGGAGGTTGGTCTGGTAGGAGATGAACGGACCGACGGTGATGGCCGGCGTGACGAAGTATCCGCCTTCGAAGTTCATGCCCCAGCCCGAGGCCTTGTCGGCGAAACCGGCGCCCAGAGGCACGCCTACCTGCCAGTCGATGTTGATGTAGGTGTTGGGGAATACCTGCGCTTTGCCCGGCATGGCCGCAGCGAGCATCAAGGCGCAGAAAGCGATGGTTTTGAGGTATTTCGATGTTTTCATAATCGGACGATTTTTTGCTGTTAAACTATTTGGCCAGGTAAGGCGACTGTTCGAATGCCTGCTCGACGGCGGCGATCGTGCGCTGCTGGTTGAGGTCGGCGTCAGAGGTCAGCAGGCCGCCGATGAAGCTGTCCCATACGATAGGCAGTTTCTTGCCGCTCTCCTGGTCGGCCTGGAGGTCCAGCATTTCCATCAGCAGCGAACCGGCCGTGTACCCGTAGTAAACGCTGTAAGGATAGTGCCATCCCACCCAGTCGCCCCAGTAGCCGGGAGCCCAGTAGTAGGGATAGTACCACCACCAGTAGGGATAGTCGTAGCCTACGAAGTAGGTCACTTTGCGGACGTAGCTGAGCTGGATGCCCACGCTGGCGGCGTCTTTGTCCTCGGTGCGCGTGTAGCCCGCATCGTCGAGTTTGCCGACCACCGTGCCGATGATCGCCATGGCGTCGGCGTCTTTCCAGTATTCGGTTTTGTCGCTGTTCCCGATGATCAGGATGCTGTCGGGAATGTAGTAGGTGTCGATCGCGGCGAAGTCGGTGCCGGTATCGTGGGCGGTGTAGACCAGATAATCCCTGTGAAGGTCCGATGTCGAAGGCTCCTTCTGACACGCGCAGAACGCAACTGCAATGAGTGCGAACGCAAAGTAACGTAATTTTTTGACGTTCATGGTTGTTTAATTTTTTTGGTTTGCTGTCCCGACCATCGTTTCAAATTCCGTTCCCCGCGCGCGGGTTTCCCGGCGCAGGGCCCGAATCGCGTATAAAGAAGCCGTTTTCATGACACGGAGAACCCGATCCCCGCGTAAACGGCACACTGATAGCCGGTTGTCAAAACCGGTCCAGATCTGACAACCCGTATGAAACAGCCACTATGAAAGAATCCCCGCCGCAAATGGGCGATCCGTAAGAAATCCGGTCAGAGGCCGATGCGCCGAACCCGGTTTTCGAAATCGCTGCGCGAGCCGAGCGCCGAATTGCGGAGTTTGGTGCGATAGGTATAAACCGTTGCCGAAGCGCAGTTCAGAAAACTGGCGATGCAACCGCTGTCGGTGATCCCCAGCCGCATGACGGCCAGGATGCGCAGTTCGGTCGAAAGAGCCCCGTCCGAACGCACCGGAAAACGCGCCGGCTCTTCGAGCAACTCGTTGACCCGCTCTACGAAGTCGGGGAAGATGCCGAGGAACGTTTCGTCGAAGATGCGGTAGAAGTCGCGGTAATTGCGGTCCACATCCGAAGGCGACCGCAGTTTGCGCATCAGGGCCTCCGTACCGTCGGTTTTGGCGGTTTTTCGCAATTCCATCCGGTATTCGTCGACCCGGCCGATGTAATGCGTGGCGAGCTGCATGTAGCGGAACACATAACTGTCTTTGATCTTGTTGGCATCGCGCAGATGGTCGTTCACGATCCGGAACTGTTCGTTGCGTTCGTGAAGCCGCCTGTTGACTTCGTAAATCAGGGAGGTGTTGCGCCTCAGCCGCCGGTGCTGGCGCTGCGTGTGGAACAGCAGCAGGGCTATGATCACCAGCAGAAGCAGGAAAACGCTGACCATGACCGTCAGGATGCGGCTGCGGGAGTTGATGCTGTAAACCACGGCCTGATTGATGATCATCTCGGCCTGGCTCGAATGGAAGATGCGCGTGTTGTAGTTGCACGAAAGCATATCGGCGACCGTGCACTGAATGTAGCGGGCCGCACGCTCCATGTCCTTCTCCTCGAACATCATCAGCGCCAGTTCGTACAGGGAGAGGTACTCCCGGACGGGGGTTCGCAGGTCGTTCACCGCGGCGCGGGCGAGCCAGTATTTGCGCTGCTCGCGGTCGCCGAGGGTTTCGTATACGTTGGCTATGTTGTACGCCACGCGGGCCAGTGTCCGCGAACTCTGCCGGGGGTTGTAAAGCGGCAGCAGCACATCGAGCGCCTCGTCGCAACGCTGCTGCGACAGCAGGTCGATGGCCCGCAGCCGCTGGCGTGTGACGTACGAGTGTCCGTCGAAGCCGATGCGCACGCGCCGTATCCGGGCGAGTGTGTCGGCATAGGCCCTGCTGCGGGATTCGGAGGTGTTCTGCGAGGCGAGACGCCCGTAGACGACCATCTGCTGAGTGTAGTAGTTCGCACGCATCCGCTTGGTGATGCCTGCGGTATCGAGCGACCGAATCCGGTCGTAAGCGTCTTCGATGTTGTTGCGGCCGATCAGGACGGATATGTCGCAGGTGGTGGACAGAAACTTCATGTCCCGGCGGCCCGTGTGCTCGGCAAGGTCGTACATCAGGGCGACGTAACGGGCCGCCGTGTCGATGTTGTAAGTGATATAGGAATCGAACAGCCGATTGGCCGTCCTCCACCGCATCGTGTCGTCGGACGCGGTGCATAGTTCCCTCCGCAGCGAGTCTACTCGCCGTTCGAAACGTACCGCATAGAGGCCCTTACTTTCGATGACCTGATCCAACTGGTCGAGTATCTGTTCGTTATCACTCTCATGACAGGCACAAAGCAGAACCATACAGATCACAAAAACGAGGGGGGGGGAGAACATGATCAACTTTTTCATCGGGACGCTTGTTCAAATATACAAATTTACAAAAAAAGACGAATCCCGCACCGTTTTCCGGCGGAGATTCGTCGCACGTTCCGGTCTTCGGCGGCCGGATCAACCGATGATTTCGATCTTCACCTCCCGGCGGATGTCAGCCGCGGGGACCTCTATCACATGGCATTTCAGCTTTTCATCGAACACAGGCTTCACGCTGCGGCCGCCGACCTTCGCTCTTTCGATCTTCCCGGCGGCGGGGAGCTGAAGCCGGTAGGCGCGTTTGACGACCTGACCTTCGTAAGAGCCTGCGGTGGGACGTACCGTTACGGTCGTCACCCGCCCCGTCCGGCGGTAATTGAGCTGCGTGGTCGCATACGCGCCCTGTTCGTAATCGCGGGTCACTCCGTCGTCCTCGTAGAGCGTATAGGTGTTGTCGGCATCGCCGGCCGAGGGGTAGACGCGCATGACGAGCGTCGTGAGCGGCGTCGAGGCCGGCCGCGGCGGATAGGGCTGCATGGGCAGCACCCAGCCTCCCCGGACGTAGAGCGGAAACTCTTCGAGCGGCTTGGATATTTCGCACTCCCGGCCGCCGTCGAAGCGTTCGTGGGTGAAGAAGTCGTACCAGACATCCTCTCCGGGGAACCACACCCGCTGCGAAGCGACCTTGTCGGGGCCCGTGCCGGGCGAGGCGATGGGAGCGGCGAGCAGCAGGTCCCCGAAAAGGAACTCCTGCTCGTTGCAGTACGCGCGTTCGTCGCCGCCGTATTCGATATACATCGGGCGGTTCAGCGGCACCATCGTCGAATGGGTCTGCCAGACGCTGCTGTAAACGTAGGGCATCAGCTCCGAGCGCATGTGGTACATGCGGCGCATGGCGGCGGTTTCGCGTTCGCCGCTGATCCACGGACGGCGGTCGAGCCGCGCATCCTTGGTCGAGTGCACGCGCAGGGCGGCCGACAAGGCTCCGAACTGCGTCCAGCGCACGGTAAGTTCGGGATTGGGGTCGCCGCGGAATCCGCCGATGTCGTGCGCCCAGTAGTAGCAGCCCGCATTGCCGCTGGCGGCCGTGAGCTTGACCTCGAAAGCCAGCATCTCCCAGTTGGCCTGCGCGTCGCCCGAGAACTGGATGGGATGGCGGTGGTCGCCCCACCCGGCCCAACGGCTGTAACCCGCGCCGCGCAGTCCTTTCCGCTCCGTTTCGCGGTAGTAAAGTTCGTTGATCCACTGCAACGAGGTGGAACGGTATCCCCGCACCTCGGGATAGAGGTAGTTCTGCTGCCAGTCGAGCCACCAGAAATCGACGCCCATATCCTCGGTGGTGTGATGGGCGTGTTTGAAGAAGGTCTCCATGTATTTGCGGTCGCCCAGGTCGAAAAGGAGCGGTTTGGCCGGATCGGCCCCCATATCCTTCATAAAGGCGCCGTACATCTCCTCGTGGGGACGGATGCCGTCGTGCGGATGGTCGTTGAGCGACACGGTCACGCCGCGGCGGTGCACCTCGGCGATCAGCGCTTCGGGATCGGGAATGCGTTCGCGCTCCCAGGTATAGCCCGTCCAACTGCGGCTGCCGGCATGACCGGTGCCGGTTCGGGCCGTGTAGGTGTGCCAGCCCATGTCGAAGACGAGGTTGTCGAGCGGGAAGTCGTTCTGCTCGTAGCCGTCGATGATCGAGAGGAACTCCTCGGAGGTGTAGTCCCAGTAGCGGCAGTACCAGACGCCGTGGATGTATTTGCGGGTCATCGGAACCCGTCCGCCGATGGCTCCCAGGTCGGCCAGCGCGGCCTTGTAGTCGTTGCCGTAGACGAAGCAGTACTGGTCCTGCACATGGCTGCGGGTGTCGCGCGGGCGGAGCCATCCATCGACCAGCAGGTCGGAGCGTTCGTCGTCGATCACGTACCAGCCGTCGCGGCTCAGCAACCCGTCCTGCATGGGGATTTCACCGGTGACGCGGTCGAGGGTTTCGACCGGACCGCCGAGGTTGTTGCGGAAGATGCAGCGGTTGGTGAACTTCTTTTCCTTGCCGTTGAGCTTGTAGTAGGCCGCGAAGTTGTGCAGTCCGAACGGGAAGCCGTCGTGCTCGTAGACGATACGCAGGGCCTCGGTCGTGATCTCGTAGCGGTCGCCGCCCAGCGCCCGCACCTCGAACCGGTCCGCGGGAAGCAGGTTCGAACGGTCGTAGGCGAAGATCGTGGGATCGTCGATGAATTTGCCGTCGCGGGCGAATTCCAGCCGGAAGAGCGTCGGCGTGATGAGCGTCAGGCGGTTCTCGCCGAAGACGAGCGGATTCCCTGATGGCTGTGCGACGGCCGAAAGTCCGCAGCTCAGCAAGAGCAGAAGTGTCGGGAAAAATTTTTTCATGGATTGAAAAACAGTTGAAAAATTCTCCGCACCGTTCATTCCGACGATGCGGAGAGGGGATTCGATTCTTCGTAATGGGTTCTATTCGTTCCGGATACTCTCGGTATAGACGTTTCCGTAGGGGTCGGACGCCTTTACCGTGACTTCGCTCCACGTCGCGGACGACGGTTCGTAATAGAACATGTGGTCGTTGTTCGTCTCCGGTTCGGCCGTCGGGCGGTGCTCGGGTTTGGTGTCGCCGTACATGAAGTCGTAGGCCCGGCGGTCCATCTCGTATTTCAGGTTCGATCCGGAGGGCAGGGTCGTCCAGGCGGCATCGTCCTCCCGGACCTCGACCGTCCAGGTGGAGTGCCAGTTGAAGATGTTGAAGATCAGCCCGTCGCGGTATTGCTCGGACACCGCCTGCCCGGGACCGTAGAGGTACATCTGGTACTCCTTGGGATAGGCCGTACCCTTATAATACCAGTTTGCGATCCGGTTGCCCTCGATCTCGTAGACCGCATAGCCCCGGGGGCTGCCGTCGTTGCACAGCTCCTCGCCGTTCCAGTAGGCGCCCATCACGGCGCCGAGCGTGTTCTCCTCGATGGTTTCGGAGATCGTCGTGGTGTAGTTGTTGTGCGAGTGTCCCGAAAGGATGCGGACATTGTATCCGTCGAGCAGGGCGTAGAGCTCCCGGTAGTTGGCGATGTGGCTCGTGGGGCGGTTGCGGCGCGAGGTGGCGATATGCACTCCTATGATGATGAGTTTGTCTTTGGGCACGTGTTTCAGGTCCTGTTCCAGCCATGCCATCTGCGCCTCGGTGATTTCGGCGGTGTAGTTGGAAGAGCCGGTGTAGAGCACGTCGTCGAGCACGACGAAGTGGCAGTCGCCGATGTTGTACGAATAATAGGTGGGGCCGAACGCCGCACGGAAACTGTGGTCGGCCTCCGTGTCCATGCCGATGGCCTTGTCGTGGTCGTGGTTGCCGATCACCTGGAAGACGGGTACGCCGATCTTCCGGATCTGCTCCTTGTAGACGCTGTGGAAAGGCATGTTGTCCCACACCAGGTCGCCCAGCGAAATGCCGTAGACCGGTTTGTCCAGCTGCTGTACGTAGGGCACCAGCAGGGGCAGCACCTCTTTTTCGAGCATCACGACCTCGTCGTCGCGGCCGATCTGCACGTCGGCCAGCGCCAGCAGGGTGAACCGCTCCTTTTTGCCGGTGCGTTCGAGCGTGAAACTGCGCTGCACAACGTCGTTGTCGCCCAGGGCGATCTTCTTATAGATCTTCGGCATGCCGTTCTCCACCGGGATCTCGCAGTCGGCGGGCACCGAGACGAACACGAACGGAGTGCTCTTCTTCACGCGCATCTGGTAGACCCCCTGCGCATCGGTGGTCGTTACGGTGAAGCCGTCGCTCACAACCGCGCCTTCGATCGGATTCTTGCCGTCGGTCACGCGGCCCACGAGGTTCATGCCGGGTTCGGGGGCGATGTCAACCTTTTCGTAAAGGCCGCCGAGTATTTGGGCGCCTTCGTCTTCGGAGCAGGCCGTGAACCCTCCGGCGAGCAGGACTATCAGCAGGTATTTGAACAGGTGTTTGATCATTGTTCGGTTTTTTTGTTTGGTTTATGAAAAGGCCGGATTTCTCCCCGGACACCCTCGGGCATCCGGGGAAAAGCGGCGTTCTACTCTTCGGCCGTACCTCCGTACCCCGGATTCTGCTTGATCAGGTTGTTGGCCGATATGGCCGAGTTGGGAATCGGGAAGCGGTTCATGTTCTTGTCATTCGAGGGGGTGTGGTCCCACCACGACTCGGAGGTGAACGCGCCCCAGCGGATCAGATCGGTGCGGCGGCGTCCCTCTCCGAGGAACTCGATCATCCATTCGTCGAGCATGCGGTATTCGTCGAGATTGTCCGCGGTCACGGGATCGGGGTCGTTGCGGTTCTCGAAGTTGCGCGCACGCACCTGATTGATCAGTTCGGCGGCCTCTTTCTTGTGCCCGGCGCGCAGTTCGCATTCGGCCAGCATGTAATAGATCTCCGACAGGCGGATGACCGGACAGTCGGGATTCCAGCGCAGCTGCTTGTCTGCAAGGTTGGGCTGCGGGGATTTCACCAGACGGATGCCCGAATTCTCCTCGCCGTCGGCCATCGTCGAAGTCAGTTCGGCCACCGAGCCGTATTTGCTGCCCACCTCCGAGAAGCGGGCCACCTGATCCACCATGTCGATGACTTTGCCGCTGTACTCTTTCTGTCCCAGGCACACTTTGGTCGGATCGTCGAAGTTGACCTGCTTGCCGACGAGGAACATGCCCTCGTATCGCTTGTTGCCGAGATAGCGGTAGGGCTTCTTGCGCAGGTCCTTGTCGTTGAACTTGCGGTAGGGGCTGCCCAGCTTCCACTGGGTGTAGTAGCTCCCCTGCGGGTTGAGCGAAGGCGTCAGGATGAAGCCGTTGTAACCGGCGGTTTCGATGTCGAAATAGACATAGGACGAATTGTGGTAGAAATACTTGAAATACCAGCTCCACTCGACCTTCGAGTTCTCCGACGGAACGTTCCAGATCGCCTCGTGCGAAGAGTCGTTGTCGAACGTGTGGGGGCCGTACCACGTGTCGTCCAGTTCGTAGACGCCGTAAAGGCCGCCGATGATGTCGCGGCAGATCTGCGCGCATTCGTCGAAGTGTTCCTCGCCGATGTACGCTTCGGCGTTGAAATAGAGCTGGGCCAGCATCGCCGCCGCGGCAGCCTGCTTGATGTAGCCGTCCTCCGGGGCTCCGAGCGAGGATTTCTTCGCCAGGGCGGGAATGGCGTTTTTGAGCAGCGTTTCGACGTGCCGGTAGGTTTCGAGCGCCGTATTGCGGGGGCGCAGACCGTCGTTCACCGAATGGTAAATCGGCATCCCTCCGAAATAGTCGAGACCTTTCATGTAGAAGTAGGCCGTGATGGCGTTCAGCTGGTTGATGTGGTCGGCCTTGACGGCGTCGCTGAGCCCGATGGCGTTGTAATCGACGCCTTCCAGATCGGCTTTGGCCTCCAGAGCCCGCGAAATGCCGCCCGTCGTGCCGTCGTAGGTGTTCACGACGAAACGGTCGTCGGGCGACCAGGTGTGGTAGTGCAGGCGGTAGTACTCTCCGCCGTTGTACCAGTCCGCGCCGCGTTTGGGACAGGTCATTTCGTCGGTCGTCAGTTCCTGGAGGTACCAGCGGTCGGCGCCGATGTACCACTTCCAATGGGTGAAGGGGCGGCACAGCACGGCATAGGTGCTCTCGGGCGAGGTGAAGAACGTGTCGGGGGTCACCTCCGAATAGAACTTCTCGTTGAGATCGCAGGAAGGCGCGGAGAGTGCGGCCGCTCCGGCCAATACGGCTGCTATATGTTTGAATTTCATATTCATCTCTGATTTTGTTTAGAACGTTAATTGCACGCCGAGCGTGAAACGGGTCGTCTGCGGATACATCGACGCCGTGTTGTTCACATACTCGAAACCGGGGTTCAGGCCGTTGATGTCTACCTCGGGGTTGATGCCGTTGTAATCGGTGAATACGGCCACGTCGCGGATCGTCAAGTAGATCTTGGCCGACTGGATGTAGCGCGTCCACCTTTTCAGGTCGAGCGTGTAGCCGAGGTTGATGGCGTCGATTTTGAGGAAGGAGGCGTCGTCGATCCAGTAGTCGCAGAGGATCTTTTCGTCCTTGATGTTGCGGTTGCGCGTATAGGCCGACTTGAGGACGTTGAGCTGCGAATCGTTGGCCAGTCCGTAGTACATGTTGACCTGGCTGAACACGTCGTAATCGAGCCAGCTGCGCAGGAAGACCGACAGGTCCCAGTTCTTGTAGCGGAACGTGTGGTCCCACGAAAGGATCACTTTCGGAATGGCGTTGCCCACGAAGTGCTTGTTTTCGGCGACGAGATTCGACTTGGTGCCGTCCACGGCAGGCACGATCTCGTTGTTCTTGTCGTAGATCATCCATTTGCCGTCCTCGTCGAGTCCGGCATACTTGTAGACGAAGAACTGGCCGATCTCGACGTCGTTTTGCAGGCGCACGGCCGTGCCCGGGTTGCCCGGCGAGGGGAAGGTCACCTGGTCGAGGAAGTAGCCGTCGTCGCCCAGACGCTTGATTTTGCTCTTGTTATGCGACAGGCGCAGGCTGGACGTATAGCGGAAATTCTTGCTGCGGACGATGTCGCCGCCCAATTCGAATTCCCAGCCCTTGTTTTCCAGACTGCCGATGTTCTTCATCACCGTATCGTGCACCATCGGGGGCATCGGGGCGTTGACTTCGTAGAGCATGTCATCGACCTTGCGGTGGTAGATGTCGAACTTGCCCCACAGCCGGTCGTCGAACAGCGAGAAGTCCAGACCGAAATTCAGCTCCGATTTCTCCTCCCATTTGAGGTCGGGGTTGACGTTGCGGACCGAACCGTAGCCGGGCTGCCAGATGCCGTTGGTCGGCCACATGTCGTTGGCCTTGTACATGCGGGTCGTGTAACCGTTTCCGAAGCCGTTGTTGCCCGTGACGCCGTAGCCCAGGCGGACTTTGAGGTCGTTGACCCACCTCACGTCGCGCAGGAACGTCTCGTTCGAGATGCGCCAGCCTCCGGAGAGGGCCCAGAAGTTACCCCAGCGGTTGTTCGCGCCGAATTTCGAGGAACCCTCGCGGCGGAAGCTCGCGCTCACCATGTAGCGGTCCCTGTACGAATAGTTGGCGCGGCCGAACAGCGAGAGCAGCCGTTCGCGCGGGTCCTTGCCCGAGTCCATCGTGGCACGCCCTTCCGAGAGGTACGAACCCACGCCCATATCCCACGGACCGACCCCATCGACCGGGAAGTCGTAGTTCGCCATGTTGAAATCTTCGCCGCCGGCCTGCCAGAAACTATAACCGGCAACCGCGTCGAGCGTATGGTCCTCGCGGAAAACCTTGTGGTAGTTGGCATAGGCTTCGATCGAGACCCGGTTGTCCTTGCTGAACTTGTGCGACGCTCCGCCGCGGCGGCTGTTGTCGATCGACTCCTTGTGGTCGTGCGAAACGTAGGTGTACTGCTGATACTGGCGTTTGTCGATACCCACGGTACCCTGCAACGAAAGACCTTTCATCAGGTTGATTTTCACGGTCGCATCGGCCAGCAGCCACTGGTCCTTGCCGTTGTTCGTGCGCAGCATGATGTCGGCCACGGGGTTGAAGCTCGTTCCCGAGATGCCGTTGCCGACGACGTTGTAGTTCGACGGATTGGCGGGGTCGCGGAGCGGAATGGTCGGGTTGAGCCCGAAAGCCATCTTGAAGATGCCCGACGAGTTGCGGTTGTCGCGCTCGGCCTCGCGGAACTGGGCGTTGGTGCGGATCTCGACCACTCCGTCGAAAAGGTTGAACTTGGCGTTGACGCGGCCCGAGTAGTCCTTGCGGTTGTCGCCGATGACGATGCCTTTCTGGTTCTGCGCCATGAAGGAGGTGTAGACCTGCGCCACGTTCGATCCGCCCGAAATGCTCACCGAATGGCGCTGCGAAAACGGAAGCTCGTTGGTAAGCTCCTTGTACCAGTCGGTGTCGTGACCGTAGTCCTCGCCGAGTCCGTACTCGACGTACTCGCTTGATGAGAGCAGGTCGGGGGTCTTGCGGATGGCCTCGACCGAGAATTCGCCCGTATAACGCGCCGTTACGCGGCCCTGCCGGGCCTGTTTGGTCGTGACGAGGATCACACCGCCGGCGGCGCGCGTGCCGTAGATGGCGCCTGCCGAGGCGTCTTTGAGCACGTCTACCGACTCGATGTCCTCCTGATTGAGCGCGCGCATGTCGCCGCCGGGGATGCCGTCGATGATCACGAGCGGACCTTTGCTGGCGTTGACCGAAGCCACGCCGCGCAGCTGGAAGTCGTTGCTGCTGTTGGGGCTGGCGCTGCCCGAAATGGTCAGGCCGGGAATCTTGCCCTGAAGCGCCGTGGCGATGGTCGAGCCGCCCATGCCGGCCACCAGATCGTCGCCCTTGATCGAGGAGATGGACGAAGTCACCGACTTCTTCTCCATCGTGCCGTAGCCGATCACGACGACATCTTTCAGCATCTGGCTGTCTTCCTCCAGAACGATGTCGAGCACCGACTGCGCGCTGACCTTGACGGTCTGCTCCACATAGCCGATGTAGGAGATTTTCAGTTCGCCTCCGGCAGGAACCCCGATCGTGAAACGACCGTCGGCCCCCGTCGTCGCACCTGTCGTCGTGCCGACCACCACGACCGTGGCGCCGATGAGCGGTTCTCCGGCCTTATCGGTCACCTTGCCGCTCACCTGGTTGCGGTTCTGAGCCTGCGCCAGCGACGCGGCCGCCGTCAGCACCAGGCAGAACACGAAACGCAGAAAATACCCTGCATAGGATTTTCCCGTATCTGCAAATCTGTTTTTCATATCTGTCTTCTTGTTTTTCATTGATTTGACACCGCAGGACTATTCGGCTGCGATCTTCGTCATTTTGATGTCGTCGAGGAACCAGCGGAAGTAGCCGTTTTGTCCCTGCTGGGTCGAACGGATAACAATCCGGGTGTCGGCCGTAATGCCGTAAAGCTTCACGCTCATCGGAGTCCATCCCCAACTCGGAGCCGGTGTCATCGGCTCGCACAACTTCTCCGAATCACCGTTCACGGTACCGGGACCGGCAGTGATTTCGACCGTGACGGTAACACCGTCCGGAGTTCCCGAACCGCCGATATTGGCACAGGTTTCCATCGACAGCTCGACATCGGTACTCTGGCCGGCCTTAACTCCGATTGCAGGAAGAATGACGCCCGTCTGAATATTTTTACCTCCCATATGAAGATAATCGGAAGCGATGAAAAGACAATTCGCATCCGGATTGAAGTCGGTGAGACCGCATTTCGCCCAAGCCGCCTTAATCTCATCGTTCTTCTGTACGCTGAGACGCGTCCATTTGGTGCCATTGAGCCCCACCTGGTCGTCCATACCAAACGGAATGGCCCAGTCGAACGGCTCGTTATAATAGACATGCCCGACCTGCTGGCCGTCGTCCTCGAACAGATTGTCCTTGGCGTTCTGGCTGACACTTACGGTCTCTTCGAGTCCGGTCTGCGCAGTGACGATCTTCACTTCTCCGCTGCGGAGAGCCCCCGTACCGTTCTCTCCGACCGTGAGCGTCACCTCGGTTTCGCCCGCATCGCCCGAAGCCGGGCTGAGCGTCAGCCAGCCGTCGGCGGTCGAGGTCCATGCCTCGGCGGCAGTAACCGTGAACGTCAGCGGCGTGCGCTCCTCGTCGGCAAAGCCGAACTTATTGACCCTGAACGACGTTGCGGAAACTTTCAGCCCCTCGAGGTTCTGGGTCACGGTGACGGTCGCACGCTTCGAACCGGCGACCACGACGAATGTGCCGGTACGCACGGCGCCGGTCGTATTCTGGGCGATCGTCAGCTCTACGTCCTCTTCGCCGGCTTTGCCCGAGGTTTTCGAGGGAGTGATCCAACCGCTGTCCCCGGAGGGCTCGATCGTCCAGTCGCTGTTCGCGGAGATATAGACCGAGGCTTTCTCGCCCGTTTCCAGCAGGCCGGATCTGACGACGGTGAGTTTGCCCGGGGAGACCATCAGGGCGTCGATTTTGAGTTTCTGGGTGACAGCGACCGTTCGCCGCGAACCGCCGCCCTCGAATATGACATAGCCTTCGCGGTCTTTGCCCGTGTCGTTTTCGTCGATCGCAAGGAAGATGCGCGTACGGCCGCGGTCTCCCTCCGTGTGGGTCGGATGTATCCACTCCTCGACGTAGGTCGCCTGCCACGCATGGTTCGACCCGAGGTCGAAATTGACCGTTTCGCCGTTGGCCGTCAAACCGTTGTATTCCACTTCGATCTCCTGTTTGGAAACCGTGATGAACGCATCGGGATCGTCGTCGTCGCAGGCCGTGAAGAGGGGGCCCGACAGCAGCAACAGGGCGGACGACGCCCGGATTATTATGTATTTGAAATCCATTGTTATTCTGATTTTGAGTTGATTGCGGTTAGTTGCGCGGAGCTTTCACGATCTTCACGTTGTCGAGATACCAGCGGAAATAGCCTTTTTCGCCGGCGGTCACACCGGGATTCCCCTGCTGCGTCGAGCGGATGGCGATACGGGTCGCAGCAGTCACGCCGTAGAGTTTCACGCTCATCGGCGTCCATTTCCAGGTCTGGTCGGGTTTCATGGCCTCGCTTTCGCGGTCGGAATTGCCGTTGACCGTGCCCGGCCCCTCGACGATCTCGACCGTGACGGTCACCGCGTCGGCCTTGCCGGAGCCGCCGATATTCGGGCAGGTCTCGAACGTGAGTTCGACGTTGGAGGCTTTCTTGCGGCCGATTTTCAGGGCCGGCAGAATGATTCCGGTCTGTTTGTCGGTCGCTCCCATCTTGAAGTATCCGGCGCAGGCATACATCGTTTTGCCCACGGGGTTGTAATCTTGAAGCCCGGCTTCGCCGAATTTTTGCAGCGCGTCGCCGGTGCTATAAATGTTTTTCGCACCGTTCTGCGAACCGAGTCCTACGCAGTCGGCGCCGCCGTACACGGCGATCCAGTCGAAATTCTCCGAATAATAGGTGTATCCCACGGGATTTCCGTCGTCGGGATCGGGATCGAGCGTCTGCGTGACGGTGACCCGCTCGGAGAGTTTTCCGCTCGTGACGGTGAGATGTCCGGTGCGTTCGCCGGCGGTTTCATTGGGCTTCGCTTCGAGCGTTACGGAAACGCGTCCTTTTCCGGTCGGTTTATCGACATCGAGCCATTCGGCATCGGACGTGATGACATACCCCCGGTTTGCAAGTACGTCGAACGAGGCTTTCGAACCGGTGTTCAGCATTCCGGTCTGAATCAACTCCACATCGACCTTGCTTACGACGAGCCGGTGTGCGGCGTCTTCCGCTTTGTCCTCGATGCAGGAGGGAAGCAGGAAGACACAACCCATCAGAAACAGCAAGCTTAGATGCAAGTGTAAAAATGGTTTCTTCATAAAAATTAAGAGTTTTAGTTTGTTGGTCAGAAATCGAACCTTATTAAAAAAATTGCAAATCATAAGTCCGAAATTATGTTTTACAAAAGTATCCATTTTATAAAAGGCAATAAATAGAGCCGGTCTATAATATAGAACCCTACAAAAACCAACATTTTGTTTATAAGACATTTACAAATGTACGACTACCGTTGTTATATAGACTTGCAATGCCCGTATCGAAGCAGGAAAGAGCTGTCAGAAAAAATTTCGGCCCGAAACGAGATGCATTTCCGAGGTCCGGAAACGTTTGACGAATTTCGAATCGAAATAAATCGAAAGCCAATGTCGCTCTGCCGAAAATTCACCGCATCAAAAAAAGCAACAGCTTAATTGTCTAAGCTGTTGCTTTTTTAATCCGGTCGTTCCGGTAACGGTACGCCTCTCAGAATCCGAATGCCTTGCCGTCGCTGACACAAACCAAGTCCCGGCCCGCACCGAAGACCCCGGCATAAGGAACCGGCATCTGTGCCGGAACGGGTTTAAGTCTAACGGTAGCGGTGGGAAATGAGGGTCATGAACTCCTCGCGGGTCCGCTGGCTCGACAGGAAGACGCCCGTGAAAGCCGACGTGGTGGTGGCCGACTGCTGCTTCTCGATGCCGCGCATCTGCATGCACATGTGGCTGGCTTCGATCACCACGGCCACGC
>OGOI01001163.1_pt1 | contig 17088 bp, 14 predicted proteins | sample 1552631 | NCBI WGS metagenome assembly OGOI01 (sample SAMEA2580204, study PRJEB22360) | human gut metagenome | biome: human gut; feature: human-associated habitat; material: faeces | place: Denmark | collected 2008/2010 | reverse complement strand
CCGCCGGCCGGTGCGGGCCGTCGCAACGTGAAGGGCGAGGTCACGTTGACTGGGATGCTCTCCGCGTTCGTGGCGCATCACCGGCTCGAGGTCCGGTTCTGCAATCCGTACTCGGGCAACGAGAAGGGCAGCGTGGAGAACTCGGTCGGGTTTTTTGCGACGTAATCTCATGGTGCCGCCCATGCACGCGGAATCCTACGAGCAGCCAATTCACCCCACGACTCGACGGCACCCCCGTCCTCTGCTCCTCGAGCCAGTCGCGATGCCACATGCGCAACGCCTCCCGACTGGGATAACCCAGCTCGCGGATCACATCCGCAGCGCAGCACTCGTACCGCACATACAACTCAACCGCACACCGACGCTGCTCCTTGCTGTACTTCGCCATGGCCGTTTCCTCCTCGGCTCACAGTCCAAGAAAACGGCACTACCTTGCTCGTGTATTTATATAGTCGTATGTTCCTACGCTACATTTTCGTTGGGCATTTTGTTTCGTTTACTAATGAATACCAAGTAAGAAACAAGTAATGGCATTAGATAATACATTTGTAATGCATAGCGGAAGCATGCAACGGGTGAAAAAGCCAGCAAGGACAGCAGGATACACCACAGCGGCAGGGAAACAAGCAAATAATAACGTGTCACTTTCTTTTTCAACGAGATTATCAGTCCAATGATAAAAATCCATAGAGGAAGTGCTCTATTGAAGAATATGAAATCTGCCAAATCGGTTAAAAGCGGTATGTGGAGGCCATCAATAATAAGTTCAGCTCTGCTGAAACGATCCTGCCAAGTTGTGTTTTTCATATCAAATTGTTTAATGTAATTTGTATTACATGCGTTTGCGCAAGCGGTTACTGTGTAATTGTCATGATTTGCAAAATCGACATAGATAAGTGTTGTGGATCGAGTGGCTCCAAGTTGCCAATATGGATACATAAGATCAACGTATGCTTTGACGTATGAGCGGGGATTGTTGACCCCTATAGTTGCCCAAGCCTTTATGAATGCCGGTGTTAGAGTAACTTTTTCTTTATCGGGATGTTTATTGTTGAATTTAAGATAATCAGAGTTCTCTGGACGATAGTCTGTTTTCCATTCGCTTAGTGGGCGTATTTTTTCCAAAGTCTTTTTCGCTTCATCGGGGATTTTCCCGCCGTCTGCAAATGCCCGTCCAATTTGTTGTACAGGCACTGAGAGCAATTCCTGTGATGGTGATTTTGTTGTCTGCAATACATAGGTATTGAATAGACTGGTGCATAGTATGAGTCCTACGCACCCGATAAGCATAAGGAAAGATTGTTTACGGTACTTCTTGAATAAGAAAAAGAGAAACGCGAAGCCGAATATAATAATTAGTGCGGCATTCTTACGTAATTCGAATATGATATAAAAGAGTAGAGTAAGAGAAATCGTAAAAGGAATCTGAGATAATATCTTGCCCTTTGTCTTCCAGATGTAGATGAGCATCGTAGTGAGGGGGGTAAGCAATATGCTGAAGATGACATCTGAACTATACAGTTCATTGTACATAAGAAATGTTGGGGATAATGCAAAGATGCATGTTAAAATCCATGTTGAGCGGTTCGAAAGAATATCTATTTTCTGTAAAGTATGCAAGGAATACTGTATAGAAATAGCGAATATTGCTATTTGTACAATTCCATAGACTGCGATTGAACCTGAGAGGTAAAGAAATGGATAAGCAAAGAAGCCCCAGAGCAAGGAATGCCATTCATCGAATCTTCCATTGGTGATATATGCGATGGTATTTTGATGGTCGGCTTGAATGAATCCGGGGTAGACAATGGCTAAAACTAATAAATTGGGAACGATAAGTAATATGAGTTTTAAAATAAATTGAGTAATATTTTTCCGTATAAAAATATCAAATTTATTTGATGTCTGAATCATATGCGCCCATATTCCGATTAGGTTGTAACGTTTTATCGTATAAGTTAGCATACAGTTTTTATTGGATTAGGAGAAATCGCTGTAGGGTCATCTCTGTGGTTTGTTACTCGACCCCATTCGTCTTAGCGAGCAGCACTACCCATCAGGGATGGTATCGGGTCGCCTTGCTAGCATGGTCATTATGGCTGAAGAACTATTCTCCCCGAAGAACATCATTGTCACCGGTGGCTGTGGCTTCATCGGTTCGAACTTCGTGCACTACGTGTACAGCAATCATCCCGATGTGCATGTCACCGTGTTGGATGCGCTGACCTATGCAGGCAACCTGGAAAACATTAAGAGCATTCTGGGCGATCGCGTGGAATTCGTGCATGGCAACATCTGCGATGCCGAATTACTCGACAAGATTGTGCCGGGCCATGATGCTATCGTGCATTATGCGGCCGAGTCCCACAACGACAACTCGATCGCTAACCCGGAGCCGTTCTTAAAGACGAACGTGGAGGGCACATTCCGCTTGCTGGAGGCGGCTCGCAAGTACGATGTGCGCTACCACCACGTGAGCACGGACGAAGTATACGGCGACTTGGCCTTGGATGATCCGGCAAAGTTCACGGAAGAAACTCCGTATCATCCGTCCAGCCCTTACAGCTCCACGAAGGCCAGCTCGGACCTGTTGGTGCGCGCCTGGCATCGCACGTTCGGCATTCGCGCCACGATTTCTAACTGCTCGAATAACTATGGTCCGTACCAGCATGTGGAGAAGTTCATCCCGCGCCAGATTACGAACATCTTGGAAGGGCTGAAACCGAAGCTGTACGGCAATGGTGAAAACGTGCGCGACTGGATCCACACGGACGACCACTCCACGGGCGTGTGGACCATCCTGACCAAGGGCCGTCTGGGGGAGACCTACCTGATCGGTGCGAACGGTGAACGCAACAACATCACGGTGCTGCGCGACATCCTGACCGTGATGGGCCAGGATCCTGACGCATTCGACTGGGTCAAGGACCGTCCCGGACATGACCGCCGCTACGCGATCGATTCCACCAAGCTGCAGACCGAGCTTGGTTGGAAGCCGACCCACACGGATTTCCAGAAGGGTCTGGAGCAGACCATCAAGTGGTACACGGACAACCGTGACTGGTGGGAGCCGGCGAAGGCCGCTACCGAAGCCAAGTACAAGCAGCAGGGACAGTGATCCGATCATGGCATTTGAATTCGAGAAGGAACTGAAGGTCGAGAAGACGAACATCCCGGGTCTGTTGGTGTTCGACCTGCCGGTGCATGGTGACAATCGTGGCTGGTTCAAGGAGAACTGGCAGCGTGCGAAGATGCTGAAGCTGGGGTTGCCGGATTTCGGCCCGGTGCAGAACAACATCAGCTTCAACGCGACGAAGGGCGTGACGCGCGGCATCCACGCGGAGCCATGGGACAAGTACATCAGCATCGCGACCGGTGAGATATTCGGCGCGTGGGTCGATTTGCGTCCGGGCGAGAGCTTCGGACAGGTGTTCACGACTCGTCTGGATCCGAGTCGTGCGATTTATGTGCCGCGTGGCGTGGGCAACAGCTTCCAGGCCCTCGAAGACGGCACCGCGTACACGTATCTGGTGAACGCGCACTGGAGCTTGGAGCAGAAGAAGACGTACACGTTCGTGAACCTCGCGGACCCTGAACTCAACATTCAGTGGCCCATCCCGCTGGAGGAGTCCGAGCGTAGCGAGGCCGACCTGCACCACCCCATGCTCAAGGACGCCAAGCCCATGAGCCCGAAGCGCACCATGGTGTTTGGTTGCAAAGGCAAGTTGGGCCGTGCCATACGACGATATGCAGATGAGCATCAATTACAGGGCTTTGAGTATCACGATACTGATACGTTCGATATTGCTGATTCTCATGCTTATGAGGGTATCGACTGGGATCTGTACGGCACTATCATCAACGCGGCGGCATATACTGCCGTAGACAAGGCAGAGACTCCTGAAGGTCGTAAGGCTGCGTGGCAGACCAATGTAAAGGGAGTGGGCAATCTCGCTCGTGTCTGTACCGAGCACCGTATTACGCTCATTCATATTTCCAGTGACTATGTCTTCGATGGCTCTCAAGAATTGCATAAAGAAGATGAAGAGTTCGCTCCGCTAGGCGTGTATGGCCAGACTAAAGCTGCTGGTGACACGCTGGTAGAGAATGTCCCACAGCACTATCTATTGCGATCCAGCTGGGTTATTGGCGAAGGCCGTAATTTTGTGACTCGTATGATTGGCTTGGCAAATAACGGTGAACATGCAGAAGCTCCTTCTGATCAGTTTGGACGTCTGACATTCACCGATGACATGGCTGGCGCTATCTTCCACTTGCTGGATTCTGGTGCCGCATTCGGCACCTACAATATGACTGGTTCGGGCCGTGTCGTAAGCTGGTATGACATTGCAAGCATTGTGTTCAAAGCTGTCGGAGCTGATGAAAATAATCTTGTTGCCAATTCTGTCGCCGAATATGCGCGAGAGCACCATGCCGCATTGCGGCCGCGAAATTGCTCTCTCGATTTAAGCAAACTTGAAGCAGCAGGTTATCATCCCCGGAACTGGGAGGAATCCCTCGCATCTTATCTCACGAAGGAGCTGAATAAGTGAAAGGTATTATCCTCGCTGGAGGTTCGGGGACCCGACTCTACCCTCTTACGACAGTAACGTCTAAGCAGCTTCTGCCTGTGTATGACAAGCCGATGATTTACTATCCGCTGAGCGTGTTAATGATGGCGGGAATCAGAGATATCCTCATCATCTCCACGCCCAAGGATTTACCGAATTTTGAGCGATTATTGGGCGATGGTTCCCAGTACGGAGTGAATTTCAGCTACAAGGTTCAGCCCTCTCCTGATGGCCTTGCACAGGCGTTTATCTTGGGCGAGGAATTTATCGATGGGGAACCTTGCGCGCTGGTTCTAGGAGATAATATCTTCTATGGCAACGGATTGGGAAAGGTCTTACGCCGCGCTGCTTCCGTTGAACATGGTGCTACGGTGTTTGGCTATTATGTAGACGATCCAGAACGCTACGGTGTGGTCGAGTTTGATGAGAACCACAAAGCTGTTTCCATCGTAGAAAAACCACAGCATCCGGCTAGCAACTATGCGGTAACCGGACTGTACTTCTACGATAGTCGAGTTACTGAATTCGCTAAGCAGGTAAAACCTTCTGCTCGCGGTGAGCTGGAAATCACTGATCTTAATCAGATGTACCTTAAGGATGGTTCCCTTACCGTACAGACCTTGGGAAGAGGTTATGCTTGGTTGGACACCGGTACGATGGATTCCTTGTATGAGGCCGGTGAATTTGTTCGTACCATTCAACGTGCACAGGGGCTTCCAATTGCCGTTGCCGAAGAAATCGCGTTTGAAAACGGTTGGATTACTCGCAATGAGTTAATGGAAGCAGCAGCCAAGTACGGCAAGTCCCCATACGGGCAACATCTTAAGAGTGTGGCAGAAGACAGGATTATCAGCAGGCCTTCTGATGATCCGCAGCAATGAGTATGGAAGGTATTGAGATAATGAAAAAGAAGATACTCGTTACCGGAGCTGGCGGCTATATTGGCCGTCATGTGGTGAAAGCATTGCTCGATGCTGGTCAGGAAGTGATTGCTTCCGACCTACGTTTGGACGATGTAGATGACAGAGCCCAGAAGATTGTGACAAATATCTTCGAGCCGGATGATGGCTTATTTACCAAGCTGGGTTCGCCGGATGTTTGTTTGCATATGGCGTGGCGTGATGGCTTCAAGCATAATTCCGATAATCATATGGGTGACCTCTCTAACCATTATCGCTTCATAAAGACGATGCTTGAAGGTGGGCTGAAACAGGTCGCAGTCATGGGGACTATGCATGAGGTTGGATACTGGGAAGGTGCGATTGATGAAAACACGCCTTGTCATCCTGCTTCCATGTATGGAATCGCAAAGAATGCGCTGAGAGAAGCCACTTTGATGCTAGCTAAAGAGCATAACGCTGTGGCACAATGGATTCGTGCCTACTACATTGTTGGAGACGATGCGCGAGGCAATTCCATCTTTTCAAAGCTGCTTCAGGCTGCGCAGGAAGGAAAGACCACTTTCCCCTTCACCACGGGTAAGAATAAATACGATTTTATCAATGTAGATGAACTCGCTCGTCAGATAGCAGCTGTAGTGTCCCAATCTGAAGTGGATGGCATTATCAATTGTTGTACGGGTCAGCCCATCACTCTGGCAGAGCGAGTCGAGCGATACATTAAGGACAATGATCTCAATATCACGCTCGATTTCGGGGCGTTCCCGGACCGTCCTTATGATTCACCTGGCGTGTGGGGTGATGCTACGAAGATTAAACAGATTATGTCTGTTTGATATTTTCGAAGTAGCGCTGAATGCTGGGGGAGGACTCACTGAGTCCTCCCCCCAGCATTCAATGATTCTAGTTATTGATTATTGTTCTGCTACGAACATGCTCCTGATATATGCAAGCGTGGATTTATTGACACGATAGAGAATCACAGAGAACACCATAATGATGGTGAAGTCGGCAAAGAATAGCAAATAGGCCGCACTCGCGGAAAGACTCGTAGGATTGATCAAATTGAAAATTTGGATGATTACCACGTGATGGACGAGAAAGATGGGGTAGGAATACCGAGAGATGGATTTCACTGGTACTCTAACTGGCTGGTAGTCAACAAAACGGGATGTATAGACCAGTAGCATAAATGCGGCAATACCGACAAATGTGGTTCCTAGATCGTCGACCAATAATGGATGAATTTCCTGTACTACAAGAAATAACAGAGAGACCAACGCCACAGGCCATGGAATTCTTTTTATGTACTGAGTGAAATACATGCCGAAAGCAAGTTCCGGTAATCTTGTGGTGAGGATTACGGCCTTGGGAAGGTATCCAATAACATTGGAATTGAGCAGGAGCATTGCAATATATAGTGCGGCTATTATCAGCAGTGTTGGAATAGGGTAATTTTTTACACCCCATCTCAGCAGCGGAAATACAAGATAGAAGATAATAATGAATCCAAGAAACCACTCGCCAAGGGTGTAAAAAGTGGGGATCGCAGCATTGGCCAACAGCCCATCTACCCCAAGAATGGAGAAGATAATATTCTCCTTAGGCACTCCGGGATGAGGATTTCCTCCCGCACGCAAAAACAGGAAGGCATTCGCAACAATAAACGCTATCCAGAACATGGGGTATAGCGTTTTAAAACGCTTCCAATAAAAAGATTTCAGTTCTAGTTTCTTGACTCCACCGTGGTTATACATCAATGCGGCACCAGAGATAATCAGAAACAGTGAAACACCGAGGTTTCCTATGTAAATGCCAAAAGGCTCATTGATGAATACGGGATGAGACTGCAGGAATGGATTATTGTAATGCGTGATCACAATCAGCACTGCGGCTATGGCACGAATAAGATCTAGATAGAATAATCGAGGGCGACGCTTGGTCTCTGCCTCCGAGGATTGTAGTTCTGCTGCTGATGGGGATGCCGTTGTTGCATCTGATGTTGCCATTGCGCTTCCTGATTTCCTTCTGCTTCTAACCTCGGATTGTTACCGATTAATTGTTACTTGTCTTTCGCGGAGTTGATTTCATGGCGGTGAACTACTGGGTCTTTGCCGAGAAGATGCCTAACTGATAGTGCCATCTTGGTTAACATGACATTTCGCTTGATAAGTCCCTTGACGTTTCTCATAATCGTTGCACGAAGACTTTGACTAGCCGAAGCGTTGCGGCATGTCTCCAGCAAAGTGGGGCGGGCTAAAGCGGGACCTATCGCTTTAGCCAGCTCACGAGTTTCGAAAGCGAGATTGGTGATTTCCAACTTTGCAAAATGCTCGGAAAACACATATTCGCTGTAGTAGCCATTGGATTGAGCCACATAGCAGTAAGCGCGCTCAACGAAGTGTAAAAACGAGCCGTCTGCAGGGTTAGGTTCGGGCGGGAAATCTGCATAGTCCCATGATCTGTCAATTAGACCATGGAGCGCATTCGGGCGGAACCAGAACATGGTTCCCAGAGGGGCGATAACATCAGCATGCGGGCTGAGCGGCACTTTGATTCCAAGTCCGTCCAGTAAATCTTTTGTCCCCTGATAGTTGGGTCCCCAGCTGAACGCATAGCTATAAAAATAATCCGCATGGTTGGGCGCGCTCGGCATCGCTACGCCAAGTCGGGGATTATCGGCGAATAGATTAATGATATTGGCGACGTATGCTTTGCTGGCAAGCGTGTTTCCGAAGCATTTCTTGGCGAAGCCGTCGCCAATGGTCTCAGGACGCAATTGTCTAACTTTTTTGTCGTGTGCGAAGCAGACGAGGTCGTAGTTGAGGACGTCCTTGCCTGCTCCGACGAGGAGTGCGCTGACGTCGCGCCCGCGGTTCTCGATGACGCGCACGTCGATGTTGTAGGGCATGCCCTCGCACCGTTCTTTCACGATGCATGCCTTCTCCTCGCTGCCCACGGTGATGATCACATCACAACCCTCAGGCATAGATGAGATATACTGAAGACTGGAATCCAACAGGTCGATGTAATACAAATGAAACACTAGTGCCACATGTTTTGGATTTGGTTCATATGAAGTATGATCCTGAGGAAGCACGTAGTTTAGGTGCAAGGTCTTAACAACGTCCGCAAGATTGATGGTGCGCAGGATGTTTTGCCATATGAGGCCGGTGTCGTAACCGGTGTGGTCGCGCAGGTACTCGTACAGGTCAAGCGAAGCGTTACCAACCGACTGCTCGATAATGTCACCATAGTCTTGGAAGAACAGCCGTCGCTTGAAAATTGGACAACCTTTTTCCTGCACGAGTTTCTTCGGCGCATAGTTAATTGGCCCGTAGGTGTAGCCTTCGAGGTCGTTGGTGTTGACGTAGACGTCCCAGGTGTATCCGAGGTCGGCGAATCGTTTGGTGAAGAGGGATTCGTGCAGTCCCACGGAGTCCTCGTAGCTGTTGATGGGGGGCAGGTTGTCCCAGTAGTTCTGGAATTCCTTGCTGGACACCAGGCTCTTGCGGTAGGCGTGGAAGTGGGACTGGATGTGCTCGGGCAGGTAGCCGAAGGGGCTGCGTCCGAAGGGGTCGAACGGTACCTTGTGGAACTTGGTGATGCCCCAGAAGTCGAGGTCTCGCTTGTCCATGGCGTCGAACATCTCGGAGAAGGGGTGGACGGGGCCCATGATGGTGGCGTTGAACAGGACGATTTCGTCGAATTCGGTGAGCGCGTCCCATCCGTAGGAGTCCATGGCGGTCTTGTATGCCCATGCGTCGAATCCCTGGTTGGCGCGCACGGTGATGTTGCCGGTGTACCGGGCGAGTTTGGCGCGTCCCTCGTCGGTGAGCTCGCCGTTGCATACGATGGCCATCTCGGTGAAGTGGGGCGCCAGCCCGTCGAGCAGCGTGGTCACGTAGTCGTCCACCACGCCTTGCGCGTCGTAGAAGAAGAAGATGCCCAGCCGGTTCACGGCCCCATCATCAGCAAAACGCATACAACAAACCACCCTCACAAACGATTAATACTGTTTGAGCAACAACGCTTTTTACATGATGTGTTATTTCGAACGTGTTTGCCGCTCATATGCAGAAAGTAGATGTTGCCTACGCCGATGATTGTGCATCCTATCGATTTTTCGAACAATTCGGTCAAACAGGCCGATTGCTTTGGGACCAATACCCGGAATGAAAGAAACGCAATTACGAAGGATACGAACAATCATGTTACGGAAATGTTTACCATGCTCGATTGCATCACAAGTAAAGGGAAGCGTTGGCATCAACCAGGTATCAGTAATACAACGAGTCAATGCTCGCGTTGTATACGCCAGATTAGTGAGTTCTATTCTCGAATAACGATCTGAGAAAACATACCCACTGTAGTATCCATTGGCTTGGGCTACGTAGCAGTATGCACGTTCAATGTAGTGCAGTATGGTCCCGTCAATTTTATTTGGTTCTTTTGGAAAATCTGAGTACTGCCAATTGTGATTAAGAAGTCCATCGCTAAGTGCCTTGGGACGGAACCAGAACATGGTCCCTAGAGGGGCAATGACTTCCTTTTTCTTATCCAATGGAACGGTTTTATGTATATCCCTTAGCAGCTGCACGGTACCGTCAAAGTTATCTCCCCAACTTAGGGTAAATACGGGGAAATAATTACCGTGTTCTGGAGGATTAGGCATCAGTACCCCCAGGTGGGGTTCACGCTCAAATTGATCTATAATATTGGCCACGTATGCTTTGCTGGCAAGGATATTCTCAAAACATTTGTATGCAAATCCATCTCCGACACTAAGCGGCTTAATTTGAGTTACTTTTTTGTCGTGTGCGAAGCAGACGAGGTCGTAGTTGAGGACGTCCTTGCCGGCTCCGACGAGGAGGGCGCTGACGTCGCGTCCGCGGTTCTCGATGACGCGCACGTCGATGTTGTAGGGCATGCCCTCGCACCGTTCTTTCACGATGCATGCCTTCTCCTCGCTGCCCACGGTGATGATCACATCACAACCCTCAGGCATAGATGAGATATACTGAAGACTGGAATCCAACAGGTCGATGTAATACAAATGAAACACTAGTGCCACATGTTTTGGATTTGGTTCATATGAAGTATGATCCTGAGGAAGCACGTAGTTTAGGTGCAAGGTCTTAACAACGTCCGCAAGATTGATGGTGCGCAGGATGTTTTGCCATATGAGGCCGGTGTCGTAACCGGTGTGGTCGCGCAGGTACTCGTACAGGTCAAGCGAAGCGTTACCAACCGACTGCTCGATAATGTCACCATAGTCTTGGAAGAACAGCCGTCGCTTGAAAATTGGACAACCTTTTTCCTGCACGAGTTTCTTCGGCGCATAGTTAATTGGCCCGTAGGTGTAGCCTTCGAGGTCGTTGGTGTTGACGTAGACGTCCCAGGTGTATCCGAGGTCGGCGAATCGTTTGGTGAAGAGGGATTCGTGCAGTCCCACGGAGTCCTCGTAGCTGTTGATGGGGGGCAGGTTGTCCCAGTAGTTCTGGAATTCCTTGCTGGACACCAGGCTCTTGCGGTAGGCGTGGAAGTGGGACTGGATGTGCTCGGGCAGGTAGCCGAAGGGGCTGCGTCCGAAGGGGTCGAACGGTACCTTGTGGAACTTGGTGATGCCCCAGAAGTCGAGGTCTCGCTTGTCCATGGCGTCGAACATCTCGGAGAAGGGGTGGACGGGGCCCATGATGGTGGCGTTGAACAGGACGATTTCGTCGAATTCGGTGAGCGCGTCCCATCCGTAGGAGTCCATGGCGGTCTTGTATGCCCATGCGTCGAATCCCTGGTTGGCGCGCACGGTGATGTTGCCGGTGTACCGGGCGAGTTTGGCGCGTCCCTCGTCGGTGAGCTCGCCGTTGCATACGATGGCCATCTCGGTGAAGTGGGGCGCCAGCCCGTCGAGCAGCGTGGTCACGTAGTCGTCCACCACGCCTTGCGCGTCGTAGAAGAAGAAGATGCCCAGCCGGTTCACGGCCCCATCATCAGCAAAACGCATACAACAAACCACCCTCACAAAACTAATAGTGCTAATTGCATAAAAAGACTAACAGAATGCTATCGCCATGGCAGGAACATCGACGTGTAAGATATAGTGAATTCATGAAGGTTACGGCTAGGAGAAGTATCGTTATGCCCACATTTTCTCTGGTTGTCATCGCATATAATCGCGGAGACTATATAAGGCAATGCCTCGACAGCCTAGTTGGTCAGACCTTCACTGATATCGAAATCATTGTTGTTGATGATGCAAGTACTGATGGGACTTTGGATGTAGTCCGATCCTACTCGGACAAGGACAGTCGTGTAAGGGTCATTGCGAAATCGCGGAATGAGGGGGCTCATTTAGCTCGCCTCGATGGATGTGCAGCATCTACTGGAGACTATGTAATTTTCGTGGATGGTGATGATGCTTTAGAACTCACCGCGTGCGAACTGTTGGAACCTTTTATAAGAAGCCACGATGTTGATATCGTCCGGTTTGGTAGGACAGTGGTTGGAGAGACCGATGTGGATCGTGCGGAGGTCCCCGCCTTAGAGTATTTGTACAACAAAAAGACTGAAGCATTGCATGGCAAGCAGATTATCTGTGCTATGTATGAAGACGGACGTGATAGCAAACTGACGTATTGCGTTATTGATTCGGTGTTCAAGGGAGATTGGATTCGTGCTACCTGCAATAGTATTGCACGAGTGAAGCTTGGCCGCATGCAAGATGCATATGAGTCGTTTGTCATCGCGAGCAAAGCTCAGAGTCTAATTACAATTCCGGAGTGCCGCTTGCTTCGGTACCATTACGGTCGTGGAGTATCCGGCTCCGAGACGATGACAACATCGACATTTGTCAAGGACCAAAGTAGCATGTTTGCCGTGACTTGCGCAGTCGAAAAATACGCGGAAACCCAAGATGACTTTATTAGGGATTTGGCTGCACGATTCAGACGCGATGTATTGCGTATTGTAGAGAGTCAGTGGAGAAGGCGTCTTCTCCCTGAGCAGCAGCAAGAAGCTTTGAAGGCCGTGCGCCAAACGTGGGGCGAAGAAGCGGCATGTGGAGTGCTCTTGATTCCATTTCTCGCTCGGGCTAAGGAATTGGTGGACGGACATTTTACACCAGTAGATGGTGACGATTACTACCGCTGGGATGACATGTTGCGACTGATACGACCTGAACATATCTCAGACCAAGAACTAGCAAATCAGTTGAAAGATCTTGATCGTATGCGCGGGGCAATCGACAAGCAGGTCAAAGCTAACTTGTTGGCTGAGGAGGAGCGTCAGCGTTCGCTCGAAAGAGCCCTTACCGAGGAACGCGAACGACGCCGACTTCTGAAGACTGGAAGTGCGGCAAAGCAAATTGTAGATAAGCTACTTCCCGAAGAGTCTCGCATGAGGCGCGCGATTCGTGGTTTTTTGCTTCCCTTTAGGTCGTAGACTGACTGGTGCATTATACTGTTGATTCAATTATGGACGTTTGATTATTGCTAGGATGGTTATTTCGTGAGTAATGCCTTAACTTGGTTAAAAGAAAGAACTCGTTATTCGGTAGTGGTCTTCAAAGAACTGGTGAAAACCGATTTCCAGTTACGCTATCAGGGTTCTTTTCTTGGAGTCCTATGGTCAGTGCTAAAGCCGCTAATGCTGTTTGCTGTCATGTACATGGTTTTTGTGCGGTTCTTGAAGTTTTCGGACGGAACTCCGACCTTTGCTATCTCGCTATTGTGCGGCACCTGCCTTTGGTCTTTTTTCAATGAAGCAACGAGTACAGGTATGTTGTCCATAGTGTCACGTGGCGATTTGATGAGAAAGATTCATTTTCCCAGCTACATCATTGTGGCTGCGACCACAATGGGGTCGATGATTTCTTTGGGAATCAACATGGTTGTTGTAATTATTTTTGGTCTTTTCGCTCATGCTCATTACACGTGGCGAGTAATTCTTGTTCCTTTGAGCATTATTCAGCTTTACGGTATTGCTCTGGGTATTGCATTGCTACTGGGGACCCTCTACGTGTACTACCGAGATGTAGCTCATATTTGGGAAGTTATTTTGCAAGCAATGTTTTATGCTATTCCTATTATTTATCCAATTACGATGGTCTCCAAGGATTATCCTTTGATTGCAAAGTTGATTTTGTTGAATCCCGTGGCACAAGCCATTATGGATATTAGGCATAATCTACTTTCTCCTGAATACATTCCTACTGTGTGGACATGGGAGGGAAGTCCTTGGCTGGCGATAATTCCTTATATTCTGTCCGTGGTATTGCTTTGGTTGGGTATATACGTATTCCGAAAGAACAGTGCAAAGTTTGCTGAGGTATTGTAGTGGTAGATCAGAATAATAGTGAAAAAAATATGGCATCTGATAATGAGTCTCCGATCGTGCTTTCGGTAAAGCACGTGGCCAAATCATTTAGATTACCCACTGAACAGGCCTCTGGTCTTAAGCAGGCATTCCTGAATTGGACCAAGGGCATTAAGGGGTATCGTGAGCAGCAAGTACTAAAGGACATCAATTTTGAGGTCCACCAAGGAGATTTTTTTGGTATTGTTGGACGTAATGGATCTGGTAAGTCAACGCTACTGAAAATAATATCAGGCATTTACAGGCCCGAACAAGGTTCGGTTTCTATTCAGGGTAAGCTTGTTCCTTTCATTGAACTCGGTGTGGGATTCAACCCTGAATTAACAGGGCGCGAGAATGTGTATCTTAATGGTGCACTACTTGGCTTTTCTCATAATGAAATCGACGCCATGTATGACGACATCGTCTCGTTTGCTGAACTTGAAGATTTCATGGATCAGAAGTTGAAGAATTATTCCAGTGGTATGCAAGTCCGTCTTGCTTTCTCGGTGGCGATCAAAGCTCAGGCCGATATCTTGGTATTGGATGAGGTCCTTGCAGTTGGAGATGAGGCATTTCAGCGTAAGTGTGATACTTTCTTTAAAGAGATACAGCAGAATCCCTCCAAAACGGTGATTTTGGTCACGCATGATATGTCATCGGTAAAAAAATACTGCAACAAGGCGATACTTATTCGTGATGGAGAAATTGTCGTTAGCGGTGACAAAGATCAAGTTGCTAGCCAGTATACGCTTGATAACCTTAAAACAGCCGCAGCCAGAGACATGGATACGGGTTATCCTGTGGGTCTGAACGAAACAATCCCCTCAGTTAAGGTAGTTCCTAAGTCGCCTCTTGAGGCGAAGCACGGTGCGTCTTTCCTGTTCGATGTCGAATATGAGTGCACAGAGGACATCGACCATTTTGTTGTGGCGACGTTGTACGATTTGACACGTGGTGGAATAACGTATGATACCGGTTCACGGACGTATCCTCAGCAAGGAGCAGGTAAGCGTACGTTGCATTTCGAGATGCCGATTGATATGCTGAACAGCGGAACATATCGTCTGTATGCGAATATACGTGTTGCAGATCAAGAACATCCCGGTAAGACGCAGATGATTGCTTTTGCCAATGTGGAGAATTGTTGCGTGTTTACTGTTAATGATTCCGAACATGAGTCATATGCTCTTCTCAATGAGATGGCTATGAACATGAATCTACTGTCGATTGAAACGAATAATTGATTTAGATATGAATCACGATATTTAGCGATTCTGATTGCATTCTTATCTCTAGCAGAAGACATGGAATCCAAGCTGAATTGGAGGAATGGTACGCAGGTCATATCGTTAACATTGCTAATGGTCGTAGTTATTCTTTTCAATATTTGTCGGGGTTCGGCATATTAGGCGCTATTGCTGTTTTCGTGGATGTCAGTTCGTCGTCGAGCCGTTGATTTCGTGAGCGTGAGGGGTGTTCCCGCGTATTCTGTTTTCCGGCCAAAGAAATGAATCGCGAAGAGCGCCTGAGCAAAAGCTTGTTCGCCGGATTGCCGAACGTCAAAGGCATGGTTGCAGAGGATGTGCGGATCACGGATTCGCCGCTGTGTTCCGAACCCGTGCTCGAGATCCGGGTGCGCCCGCGCAGGGGCATGCTCCGATGCTCCCAATGCGGAAGGAGGCGCCGCGGGCATGACCAGGGCGGCGCGTGCGTCGCTGGCGCGGTCAGGACTTCGGCTGCCGGCGAGTCGAGCCGGTCGCCGCGGGGAAAGTGCCGGCGGCGCGGGGCGCCCGCGCCGCCCCCTGCCGGTCGAGTCTCCTGATATCTTGCACAATGGGCATCGGTATCGCCATGATCCTTTCCTTCCCGAGCACAGGCCGGCGGCAACCGGCCGAATCCAATTCGAATCGCAACTCGGGAATATACAGGCGGCGGCACCGATGCCTCTCACATCACCGGGAAACGATGACGGCACCGGGGAAAACCATCAGCCCACACTGCGGAAAAACACTGCCGAACCCGCCCAACAAACATTGAAGCAATACACCCGCACACCGAGGTCGAAAGACGCACGCGTTTCCTTATGGCGCGCATCGTGCCCGACAAGACCGCCCGCGAAAGCGCCGGAGCGCCGTGGTAGACCCTGCCGCAAAGCGGGCAGACCGCCATTCTCGTGATATTATTCTTCATAGCCGCATACCTCCAAACATTTATTGTAAGCATCAATCAGAATATTCTTGTTAAAATGGAAGGTGGTGTACCCTTCCAGACACGTCCTCATATAAAAGTTGGTAGGGATGCCGATAGGGCGCTCCTCATGCATGATGTAGGCAAAGGCCGTCACCGTCCTGCGTTTCCCCGTGCGGATGCCTTTGTACTGGAGCTTAATGTCCCGCTTGTAATAGAAATGGGGAAATCCCTCGTAGCGGTCGAGGGCGGCCTCGTCCAAAGCCGTCACCTCCCAAATCACCACGGGGATTGTGCCGTCTTCGCATTCCTCTATGGTCAGATAGGAGCCGGTCTTGCTCCCCTTAAAAAGCAGTTCCCAGCCCTTGAGGTTTGCCGTGCCGAGGATCGTGGCGTGTGGGCAGCGCATCCGCATCTGCCCGACATTCAGGTTGCTGCCGTAAGCGATGTAATATCTTTTTTCTTTCATGGTATCCATCCTTTCCTGGAGGACTTAGGTTACTTGTCCTTCTACCACCCTCAGACCGCCGAAGCGGTCAGGGGCAGGGCATTTAACCTAAGTCCTTCAAGCGGCTGCTCTGCCGTGCCGAAAGGCTGTGTCTCCGGAAAGGTTACGGGTCAGGAAGTCTCTGGCCGTTGCAAATTCCTCGCCGATGAAGCCCAGGCGGAGGAGCCAGGTTCTCATCGCATATTTGGGGTTTTCGTTCTGCTGGGGCTTGGGGCTTGCGGTGCGCACATCCTTTGCCATCTGGGAAAGCGCCAGGCAAAGCTGGATGTAGCTCTTTAGCTGCCCCGCGTGGATGCCGCCCCTGCGTTCTGCGGTCGGCTCATCGAACTGGAAGAGCCTAAACTCGACCGTTCCTTTGGTAAAGGTGGCGTGGAGGTTGAGCATATGGTAGCGGCTGTCGTTGTAGTGGTGGTTTCTGCCGTAGTTTGCGCCGTTGCTGTTGTACCAGATATCCGCGAGCTGGGCCATCGTGCGGGGTTTCCTGCGGTTGACCTGCTCTAAGAACCTGGGGTCTACCGTGCGGCAGTAGCGGCTCATGCGGCTGCGGGCGAGCTTCAGAGCTTCTGCG
>OGOI01001156.1_pt1 | contig 17232 bp, 10 predicted proteins | sample 1552631 | NCBI WGS metagenome assembly OGOI01 (sample SAMEA2580204, study PRJEB22360) | human gut metagenome | biome: human gut; feature: human-associated habitat; material: faeces | place: Denmark | collected 2008/2010 | reverse complement strand
GGTCGGCTCGTCCAAGATGTAAATCGTTCTCCCCGTACTTCTTTTGCTTAATTCTGTAGCAAGTTTGATACGCTGCGCTTCTCCTCCGGAAAGCTGAGTAGATGGCTGCCCAAGGCGAATATAGGATAATCCCACATCATACAGTGTCTCCATTTTTCTTCGAATACTTGGCACATTTTCAAAGAAATGAAGCGCTTCTTCCACTGTCATATTCAACACATCATAAATGCTCTTCCCCTTGTATTTTACCTCCAATGTTTCCCGATTATACCTCTTTCCGTGACAAACCTCACAAGGCACATATACATCCGGAAGGAAATGCATCTCAATCTTCAAAATACCATCGCCGCTGCAGGCTTCACACCGCCCGCCCTTGACATTAAAACTAAAGCGACCTTTCTTATATCCTCTCGCTTTTGCATCCGGCGTAGAGGCAAAAAGATCACGAATCAGATCAAAGACTCCCGTATAGGTAGCCGGATTGGATCTCGGCGTTCTTCCGATCGGCGACTGATCGATCGCAATTACCTTATCAAGCTGTTCAATCCCTTTGATTTCTTTATGCTTTCCCGGAATTACCCGCGCACGATTTAAGTCTCTTGCTAACCGTTTATATAGAATTTCATTAATCAGAGAACTTTTCCCCGATCCGGACACACCTGTAATACAAGTCATAATTCCAAGAGGGATTTTTACGTCCACATTTTTCAGGTTATTTTCTTTGGCTCCTTTAATTTCCAGCCAGCCTGTAGGTTCTTTTCTCATTTCCGGTACCGGAATCTTCACTTTTCCGCTCAGATAAGCTCCGGTTATAGATGATGGATTTGCCATGATTTCTTCTGCATTTCCCACAGCTACTACTTCTCCGCCATGCTCTCCGGCTCCGGGACCAATATCTACGATATAATCCGCTTCCCGCATGGTATCTTCGTCATGTTCTACTACAAGTACGGAATTTCCAAGATCCCTTAAATGTTTCAATGTCCCAAGAAGCTTGTCATTATCGCGCTGATGAAGCCCGATACTTGGTTCATCTAAAATATAAGCTACTCCCACTAAACCGGAACCAATCTGGGTTGCCAGACGGATTCTCTGTGCTTCTCCGCCGGATAAGGAACCGGTTGCTCTTCCCAACGTCAAATAATCCAGACCTACATCCATCAAAAACCGAATCCTTGCACGTATTTCTTTTAAAATCTGTCCTCCGATCAGATTTTGTTGTTTTGTAAGCTCTAATTTTTCAAGGAAATGCTGAAGTTTCTCAATGGACATTTCTGTAACTTCTGCAATATTTTTTCCACCTACTGTTACTGCAAGCGCTTCCGGCTTTAAGCGCTGTCCTCCACATTCGTGACACGGCGTGATACGCATAAATTCTTCATATTCTGCTTTCATTGTCTCAGAGCCAGTCTCACGGTATCGCCGCTCTACATTTCTTACCAAACCTTCGAATGCCACATCATAGACACCTTCTCCGCGCTGTCCTTGATAATGTACTTTTACTTCCTTTCCTCCGGTCCCATGGATTAAAATATCCTGTATTTTTTTCGGATATTTTTCGAACGGTGTATCAAGAGAAAACTTATATTCCTTGCTCAGCGCGCTCAGGATTGCATACGTAAAGCTTTTTTTATCTGTGCAGGACTGCCAGCCCATCACAGCAATCGCGCCCTCGGAGATACTCAGACTTTTATCCGGAATCATCAAGTCAATATCAAACTCCATCTTATAGCCAAGTCCAAAACACTCCGGACATGCACCGAATGGGTTGTTAAAAGAGAAACTTCTCGGCTCTATTTCATCAATGCTGATTCCACAATCCGGACAGGAAAAGCTTTGGCTGAAATTAATCGGCTCTCCATCAATCACATCTACCGTCATAAGCCCCTCTGCCAAATGAAGTACATTTTCAATGGAATCTGTCAGGCGCTTTTCAATTCCAGCTTTTACAACGAGACGGTCTACGATAATCTCTATATTATGCTTGATATTTTTATCTAACGTTATTTCTTCGGATAATTCGTATAAATTTCCATCTATGCGCACTCTCACATAGCCGCTTTTCTTCGCCTGTTCCAGAAGCTTCTCATGGCGGCCTTTCCTTCCACGCACCACAGGAGCTAAGAGCTGAATCTTCGTTCTCTCCGGCAATGCCATGATCTGATCTACCATCTGATCTACTGTTTGTTTCTTAATCTCTTTTCCGCATTTCGGACAATGGGAATACCGATTCTCGCATATAGCAGACGAAAATAATCATAGATCTCTGTTACGGTTCCTACGGTAGACCGGGGATTCCGGTTTGTTGATTTCTGATCAATAGAAATAGCCGGTGATAAGCCTTCAATGCTCTCCACATCCGGCTTCTCCATCTGACCAAGGAATTGCCTTGCATAGGACGATAAGGATTCCATATATCTTCTCTGCCCTTCCGCATAAATTGTATCGAATGCCAAGGAGGATTTACCGGAACCGCTTAATCCTGTCAACACTACCAGCTCATTGCGGGGAATATCAAGATCTACATTTTTCAGATTATGCTCATTTGCTCCTCTGATCTTAATATATTGTTTTTTGATATCTGTCTTTTCTGCCTCTTTTTTTAACTCTTTTTCTATCATACTTCTACTACTTCGTTCCCTTCGTTATCTATTCTTTCATCATCCTCTTAATCTCAACTAATTTATCACGCAGTTCAGCCGCCGCCTCAAAATTCAACTCAGCAGCTGCTTTCTTCATCTGTTTCGTCAATTCTTTTGCCAGCTTCTCCAGTTCTTTTTCACTCATAGATTCTGGATCTTTCTCCATACGTACTTCCTCTGCTGCCACTTTTTTCGAAACAGCGATCAGATCCCTTACACTTTTCTTAATTGTCTGCGGCGTAATTCCATGCGCTTCATTATAAGCCATCTGCACTTTACGTCTTCTCTCTGTCTCCTCAATCGCCTGTTTCATAGAATCCGTCATTACATCTGCATACATGATCACATGCCCTTCCGCATTACGCGCAGCACGCCCGATCGTCTGAATGAGAGACGTCTCGGAACGAAGGAACCCTTCTTTATCAGCATCCAAAATTGCTACCAATGTAATCTCCGGTATATCCAATCCTTCTCTCAAAAGATTGATTCCTACCAAAACATCAAACACATCCAGCCGCATGTCTCTTACAATCTCCGTGCGCTCCAACGTATCAATATCTGAGTGAAGATACCTGACACGAATTCCAAGTTCCCGCATATAATCAGTCAAATCTTCTGCCATCCGTTTTGTCAAGGTTGTAATTAAAATCTTATTTTTCTTGGCAACTTCTTTATTCACTTCACTGATCAAATCATCAATCTGACCTTCTACCGGACGCACTTCTACTTCCGGATCTAAAAGTCCGGTCGGACGGATCACCTGCTCTGCCCGCAGAAGTTCGTGTTCTGCCTCGTAAGGTCCCGGTGTTGCTGACACAAATAGTACTTGATCGATCTTCTGCTCAAATTCATCAAAACTGAGTGGGCGGTTATCAAGCGCTGAAGGAAGGCGGAAACCGTAATCCACTAATGTATGTTTTCTTGACTGGTCTCCGTGATACATGCCTCCCACCTGCGGCACTGTCTTATGTGATTCATCAATCATCATAATAAAATCATCCGGAAAATAGTCAAGAAGTGTCCGCGGAGGCTGTCCTGCCTCTGATCCCGTCAAATGTCTGGAATAGTTCTCAATTCCCGAACAAAATCCGGTTTCTCTCATCATCTCAATATCGAAGTTTGTCCGCTCAGAAATTCGCTGTGCTTCCAGAAGTTTACCTTCACTTTTGAAATATTTAATCTGTTCTTCCAGCTCCTCCTCAATGCCTTTTACTGCACGCTCCAAATCTTCTTTTCCTACTACATAATGCGACGCCGGGAAAATAGCCACATGACTTAGTTCACTTTTAATCTCTCCGGTCAACACATCTACTTTCGTAATGCGGTCAATCTCGTCTCCAAAAAATTCAATACGAACTGCCATATCTGCTTCGTTCGCCGGAATCACTTCCACCACATCCCCATGTACTCGGAAAGTACCTCGTTTAAAATCCATTTCATTTCTATCATATTGAATATCAATGAGCTGCCTAAGCACCTCATCACGATCTTTTTCCATCCCCGGACGCAGTGATACCATCATTTTTTCAAAATTTTCCGGTTCACCAAGTCCATAAATGCAGGACACACTGGAAATAATGATTACATCCCGACGTTCAATGAGAGAAGCTGTTGCCGACAGCCGAAGTTTGTCAATTTCATCGTTGACGGAAGAGTCCTTGGCAATGTAGGTGTCGGACGATGGGACGTAAGCCTCTGGCTGGTAGTAGTCGTAGTAGGAGACAAAGTATTCGACTGCATTATTAGGGAAGAATTCTTTGAATTCTCCATATAGCTGCGCAGCCAGAGTTTTGTTGTGTGCGATGATAAGTGTCGGTTTATTCAATTGTGCGATGACATTCGCCATCGTAAATGTCTTTCCTGAACCGGTGACACCAAGAAGAGTCTGACATTGGTTGCCTTCCTGAAAGCCTTTTACAAGCTGTTCAATGGCTTGTGGCTGATCGCCTGTCGGGGCGTATTCTGATACTAATTCAAAGTGATCCATGAAATTCCTCCTATGAATCTATTATCTTCATTCTCTTTGGTTATTATATCAGAATATAAAATAAAAGTACAGAACAAGTCGAATGTTTGTTCTGTACTTTTATCCATTCACCTTCACACTAACATTTCCTGCTCAATCTCCATGCCATACTCCAATATACTGCTACGCAGTTCTTCCAGTTCTCCGGCATTCATCTGCTCCAGCTTTTTACGCTTTTCATCTTCCAGTTTCCTACCTGCGTTTGACATCACTGCTGCCTCGTAGCTTTCACGATCCATCTGATAAGGCTTCAATTTGGGAAAAATCTTCTCCTTGTTAAATAAGAAAATGCGGATTCCTCCATAATCCATATCACCCCAGTGCAAAAATTCTACGTTTTCCGAAGCTAACACTGTCAACTCCCGCAAAAATTCCACTTCCTTGGGAGAGAAAAACCCGTGGCAATAGATATAGAGCGTATCCTCTCTGTAGGACATGTTTTCGTAATTTGCTTTATTTTCGATTGTCATAATTCGCTGAATGTTCCCAATGTCCACTGGCTTGGCATGCTCCATTGTCTGTGAATTTAAAACCGCTCCATACGGAAAATCACCGGTATCAAAAGTCTGCCCTGTATCTGTTCTGCAAACCACCGCACCTTTCCACTCCAATGTCTGAGTGTAAGAAATAATGCCATAAACCTTCAAGATCTGCTCATTTGTCATAACATCTTTATCCGGCATTTCAGAATACTCTCTTAAGACTTTCACTACTCTGTCCTCATACGTCGTCTGAAACCTTTTGGAATCATGAAAGACTCTTGCGCTAAATACCCGTTTCCAAATCGGACAATGAATCTTAGCAATTGCATTCAGGCATACAAACCACGCTTCGTCTTCCATTTCTTTTACAAGTTTCCCTTGTTCTAAACGCTCTGACAGTGAACGATAATAGGACTTTAACCAATCTGCTTCCAGCTGAGACACTTCCTGTAATAACTCTTTCATTTTTCCAATATATCGCTGCTGCCTCTTCCGCGGATCTTCGATTCCTTCTCTATCGCAGAGCAGCGGTATGATTTCTACAGAATAATGTATCGTACGAATATCATTTCCCATATCCCGCCACTCGAACCGGATCAATCCTTTAAGTTCCGGATCTTTTTCCAGCTCTCTTGCTTGACCGATCAGTTTTTTTAGATTCCCAATCTTATTAATTAACTGTTGATCTACTTCCGGATGCTTCTCACCATGTAATTTTCCGGCGCGGTACGCTTCTCCGTCTGTTTTCTCAATTAACCACTGACCAAGTGTCAGATTCTTCTTCATCCTTCTCACCTTCGATCATAGCCAAATAGTCGCCTTTATCAATATGCATCATAGAAATCTGATTCTGATGTCTTCGGAATCCATATACACTGTCCACATTTCGGATCAAAGACTGCAAACGCTCATCTGGTACACAGACAATAAGCTGTAGTTCCAGCTCTCTTGCATAATGAAGACATACTTCACTTCGCTCTTTATCCATTTTGGAAAAAGCTTCATCCAAAAGCACAAGACGGATCTTAGAGTCTCGATTGCTCTGATTCATATACAGCATGGCAAATCCTGCCAGAAGTGCCACATACTTCGGATTTTGTCCTTCTCCTCCGGAATCACGTCCCGCCATTTCATCCACTGCATTTTTTCGAATATTTCCATCTTCATCCTTCACTTGCTCATACATACTGAAGGTAAGATAGTTGCGGTAATCGGCATATCGCTCCATCTCTTCTTTGTGAAGCGTGCGTTTCCCACCGTCTTCGTCTCTTGGCGGCATGAACTTTTCGGTAAGCCGTAGAATCTGAGCTTCATATTTTTGATAAAATTCGTCTTCACCGAGACTAAGCTGTCCTTCAAATCCGTGATCATCCAATACTTTGCTGTCAAGTTCCGGCGCCATCAGCATTTCATAAAACTGGCGGTTTTCATTTTCAGCCGGAAGAATATCAATCTGGTAAATACTGTCGGAAAAGCGGATTTTAGCAAGCATTCGGTTAATTTCTCTCTTATGGCGGAACGCTGCCTTGATTTCTCCATGAATCGTAGCGATCACATTTTCACGAAGCGTATGATATACCAATCGATACTGCTGTTCAAATTCTTCCTTATATTTCGGTTCAAAATCTTTCCTGCACTGTTCCAGCACCTTATCATATACTTCATTCCCATGTTCTACACCTGTAAAACCATACGCCGGATATGCTTTATTAAAATGATTCCGTGCTTCGGCACGTCCGTCTGATTCTGCTTCAATCTCCTGTCTGAGCTTCTCTAATTCTTTTAGCTTCTGCCTGCGGTATGTATGCTCTTGATTTGTCTCTAATTCTTGAAGCACTTCCTGCTCAATGCTCTCATTGGAAACATAGCCTTCTAATTCCGCTTCTAACCTCTCACTTAAGTTTTTCAGCTCAGTTTCCACATTCGCCTGTACTTTAACCCGTACCAAACGTTCCGCGTCAGTTTCTTTTGCTTCCTTTTCAAGCAGGCTCATTTTTTCTTCTAATTGCTTCTTTTTTTCTTTTAACTGCGGGATTAGTGTACCTTCATCAAGTTCCTTCATTTCTTTAACCAGTGCATCTTCTTTTCTATAATATTCTTCCAATTCCTCCGCCGCGTTTGACATATGCACAAGCTGTTCTGCACTGTAATTCTGTAATTGCTCATAAGTTCTCGCCTCGGTTAAACTGCTTTGCATCTGTTCATCTGCGAGCAAGCTTTTTTCCAAACGATATACTTCATCCTCCAGCTCCTTTAATTTCGCTTTTGACACTTTTGTACCAATACATGCATAAAGTCTGTAATCTTTTTCCCGCAGATGTCGGAACATATAATTACTGTAAGAATAACAGTCCGGCGTCACCCCTTCTCTTACTTCATGAAGTTCTTCAATGGTCTCACATTTTACGATTCTTCCGAGATACTGTTTCAGACAGAGATCAACGTAACCTTCTTTTGTTTCCACTGCTTCATATAAGGTGTGCTCCTTCGCTTTCGGCTCGTCTCTCTTAATCGCAGCAGTGTTGATCAAGTTAAATTCTTCGAATTCTTTTCCGGTCATTTTCCGGAAGATCTTAGCCGCTTCCAATGCATATTCCGGCGGAGTCACAAGACTATACTTTATCTTCCCGAGGCGTCCCTCTATGGCGTCTTTCCATTTCTCATCTGTAATATCAAATAAATCTGCAAAACCCGCCACTGGAACAGGATGTCCATATCGGTCACGCAGCTCGCTTTGCAGCCTTGCCCTTACTTTTTTCAATTCTTTGCTGTATGGTTTTCTGTCATTTTTCAGATCATCCACAATCTCTTTTTTCTCTTTCAGTTCTTTTCTCGTTTTGCGGATGTTTTCTTCTAAGTCGCTGATCTCTTCTTCTACATTTTCTAACGTATCTTTCAAATACTTTTTAAGTCTTTCCAGAAGGTCATCAGTAAGGTCTCCATTTTCTATCTCTTCCATTGTCTGCAATGCCGGATTCGACAGATAATTATTGATCTCTTCATTTTCTTTCCATTTTTCCAGTCCGTGAAGCACATTTCTCCACTGCTTGGAATATTCTGCCAAAATCCGAATCGTATTGCGGATTTCTTTTAACTGCTTCTCTTTCTGTCCATAGTCGCTTGCGAGAAGCTGTGATTCTACTTCTAATTTATCGGCTGCACATTGGCTCTTCTTCGCTTCCAATGACTGATACTTTTCTTCTGAACGTCTTGCCGATTCCGTCGCCGACTCTAAATCTTCCTTTTTGGCCTCCAGCTGAATCTTCAATCCCTCTATAGCGATCACTTTCAAGATAGACTGAGTACGGATTTCATCTGTTTTCAACTGCACCAGCTTCAGATTGTGGCCATTTATCTCTTCCAGCATTCCGATCCGCTTTTCCAGATCTTCTACCCTCTCTTTAATTTCGCGGTATGCACCCAACTGTTCGCTGATAACCGAAACGGTTCCTTCTTTACTCTTGGGGAACATATAATCACGAATAAACTGACCGGTTCCATTGGTCATCCGAAGTGCAATCGCACTTTTTTCCATCGTCATAAAACGTCCCGGTTCAATATAGCCAAGCACCACATCATATAGTGTATTTAAATACGCTTCTTTCGACGGATACAGACGATTTATTTCTCCTCTCCCCCGATTGTCTTCTGACATCTTCCTTTGTTCCACCAGCTTTTTCAATCTGGAAATGGTATAAGGACTTCCGTTTTCTGAAATATAGCCGTCTTCCGGCATTCTTCCCGAATGACTGAAAAAGAAATAACGCTTTAGATCCAAATCATTTTTCCCGACTTCAAAAATCGCTCCAATACAGGTAACAATGTTCGTTGCCGTATCTTCCACTTCCAATACGATCTGCGAGCAAAAGTCTGTCCCTTCACGATTAGCAGTTCCGTCTTTTTGCTCCCCTCTTAAATAACTAAGAACACTTCTTCGGTTTTTCGCATCATCCGCCGCCTTATTCAAAAATGTAGATGCCACACTTCCGTATAAAATCACTTGGATCGCATCCATAACTGTAGATTTTCCGGAGCCGCTCTTTCCACTGAACAGATTCACATGCTCATGGAATGTAAGCTCTTTATGACTGATTCCACCCCAGTTATTCAACAGCATTTTCGTAAAGATTTTCTTCGATTGCCTCATCTTCTGCGATCTCCTCTCTGTATTCTTCAAGCAGTTCATTGATATTTGACGAACTTAAGTATAGATTCACGGTGCTGTAAATATAGATTGGCGTCTGATCCTCCACATCTCGAACTGCTCCCGGCACTTCAATCATCTGATGCTTACTCAATAGATAAAGCGCTTCCTGCCACTCTGTCACCTTCAATCTCCAGTTCAGTAAATTTGTATTTTTCCCGTATTCACGAATTTCTTCCAGTGTAGTGACAGTAGCTTCCAGCCCTTCTCCCAGAATCTTATCCCGATAAATCATTTTGATCAGCAGAACAATGATCGTTGTCGTCAGACTGAACTTTTCAATTTCCAAACCGTCGCCTGCAAGCCTGAAAATATGTTCCTGCGGATCATGAAAAAGTTCACATCCAAGCACTTCCAAATAGTCCTCTATAAATTTTTTATGTCTCACGCACATTTCATAGTATAGATTGTCTCTCGGCGTCAATGTGACCGGATCATATTTCACCTGCAAAATGCAGGTCTGACGAAATAAATTCGAAATAGTCTTTCTCAGATTCTCCGTTTCTGTCACCGATAATTCTTCCATATATTCAAACATTTACTTCTCCTTTATCCTAAGTCCCGAATAGCAAAAGCCCTTCGTCTGAAATTCTTCCTGCACTTCCACGACAGCGTCGCTTTCTGCAAGTTCCGTAGCTTCCTGCCACACAAAAAACAGCTTTTCCAAATCTTCGATATTTTGAACGGTGTCTTTTGTCACAAGGAACTCTCCGTCTTTTTCATTTTTTCTTCGGAACGCTCTGATTTCTTTTTTGGTATACAAAGGTTTCAAAACAAACCCTTCCAGATTTTCCTGCGCCTCTTCTTTTGTACTTACTGCCTGCGGAGTAAATTTTTCTTTTTCTGTATTCTTCCGGCGATACAGACTCCTATCCGTCACTGCTTTGTATCGTTCCGTCAAATGCATACCGGACGCAAGTTTCTGCAAAATTTCCTTTTGATGATTACTTTGGTTCAAAAGATTAACAAATTCAACCGTCCTGTCTTTCTCTGCTGCCCCCTCCATCAAAATGTAACGAATTCGGGCAGCTGCACGGCTGGCAAATACCGTTTTCTGTTCGATCAGCTTATTGTATCTGCGCTCAATCGCATCAAATTCCCGTTCAATCCGGCAAATGATATCCATTGCTTCTTCACACAGCATAATCGCACGTTCATTTCTATAATAAGCCGGCGTATCTTTCTCAAGTTCTACTCTTTTTTCCTCAAATTCTTGCCGCCTTATTTCATTCTCACTTAGATTTTTATCGATCAGCTCCTTGACCGCTTCTTTATACCGATAAAAACTATCTGTTGTTGTAAGTATGGCATATTTTTTGCTGTCACTATTATTAATCTCTTTTACAAGCACTTCCTGAATGCCGAGAAAGCTTTTCTGTCTGGACAATTCATCAAAATATCCCCGCATCCCCTCCTGCATATTCGCAAGCATTTGTACAAGAGATTGGGATGTATGCAAAGCGCTTTTCAAGATTTCGTTATTTTTCTCCGTATCCGAGCTATATGTATATAAATGGCTGTAAACTGCAAGCACACTTTCTCGTTCTTTACTTCCCTCTTCACTGAATAACTTCTGAAACAGCTCTACATACATCTGACTGTATTCCGGAAACGAAACGACATATTGATTCAATGTCTCATCATAATCTCGCCTAAGCCATCCCCAGTTTTCCAGATTTTTAAGACAAATCGACGCCATATTTGCCCTTGTGAGAAATTCGCCCTCTTCGTCTGCCTGCTCATTACTCCATTCCAGTGTAAGATCCGCTATATTTTCATTCATCACTGTCTTACACTCTTCTTCCGTCAATCCCAAGAGCGAATAGGATCTGCTTGTTTCCTCATAGATCGCCAGTAAAAATTTCTGATAGTATGGTCTGTATTTACTTGCGAAAAGTTTATAAAACTCTGCCGGAATTTTATCTATTAAACTCAACGTTCTTAGTCCTTTCCTGTAAAATTCTGATTCTATTATACATGATTTCTTTTTGTTTTCAAAGTCAGAGAAACGTTATCCAAGGGCTACATCTAAAATCATCATCACAAGAAAACCCGCCACAAATCCAAGGGTTCCCATTTTCCCTTTTTCACCCATGTGAGCCTGCGGAATCAGTTCCTCTACAACTACATAGATCATTGTACCTGCCGCAAATGCCAGAAAACCTGCCATAGAAGAACGGACAATGGTTGCAAATACCGCTGCCAGAACACCAAATACGGGCTCTACTGCTGCTGTCATACCTGCGATCAGAAAAGCTTTCTTCTGACTCATTCCTTCTTTCACAAGAGGAAGTGCCACTGCCGTCCCTTCTGGAAAATTTTGAATCGCAATTCCCACCGCCAATGCAACAGCGCCGGAAAATAATGCTTCGTTCTGCGGATATTGTGCCGCCAGTGAAAATGCAAGCCCAACTGACATTCCTTCCGGAATATTATGCACGATAATTGCAAGAATCAATAAAGCCGCGCTCTTTTTTAATTGAGGATGGTCGTCTTTCTCTTTCACCTTTTTTAAATATCGGTTCAGGCATCCATCAGCCACAAGCAAAACAAGCACGCCTGCCATAAATCCCGCTGTCATTACCAGCCATCCGATCTGTCCGTTTTCTTCTGCAAAATCAATTCCCGGAAGAATCAGCGACCAAACGGAAGCTGCCACCATTACTCCTCCGGCAAAGCCAAGAAAACCACATTGCAAATTATCACTTACTTCATTTCTTACAAAAAAAATGACAGCCGAACCAAGCACTGTCACTAAAAATGTCGCCATGGTCCCCAATAACGCCAAAAAAATTCCATTCATATAAATACCCCTAAAAGTTATTCTTCTAAAGATAATATATGAATGGAATCTGTCCACTGTTATGACTTTGCTGCTTTGTATCAACTATTCCGGCTCACGAAGCTCCATAATCCGTTTTGTCAAAAGCATCACATCATCCAATATATAATCAAATGCCCCTGCCTGATACAAATTTAAAATAATCATACCTACCGGAACCGCAAAAATCATGCCCAGAACACTGCCAATCTTATAGCCTATATAAATAAGGACTAAGGTGAACAACGGGTTCAGACCGATGCTGTCGCCTACTAACTTGGGCTGGATCAGCTGATGGACAAGCTGTGATACTACATAAATGATTACCAAAGCAACCACCATACGGTAATCACCGACCATAAACTTATATACAGCCCATGGTATCAACGCCGTTCCTGTTCCGAAAAACGGCAGAAAATCAAGAAATGCTATCCCTATCGCAAGCAAAATTGAAAAATGAATTCCAATCAATGAAAATCCTGCCAACAAAATTACGAAGATTACAAGCATAATCTTAAACTGCGCTTTAAAATATCCGCCGACCGCATATTTTAAATTTGCCATTACCATACTCATTCGTCTTACGATCGGATCGGGAGATACTTTTTTTGCCCACTCGATCACCATTTCTCTCTCTGCAATAAAGAAGTATGCTGAAATGATGGTTACAATGAATCCGATCAAAATAGATGGAATCCGCTTAGCGAAATTACTTGCCGCTGTAACCGTAGGTTCACTGATCTGCTGCATCAGACCTCCCATCGCCTGATCCAGATTGTTAATCATCTGATACCATGCATTTTGTACCGTTTCCGGCAAGCGCCCAAAGACAACATTTAAACTATCTCCAATCTGGCGAAGCCCTGCCTCCAAATCTTCATACAATTCCGGAAGATTCTGTACGAGAGCTATACATTCTCTCCACAGTCTGCTTCCCACGAAATAGAACAAAAGAATCACACCGGCTAACACTAAAATAATAATCATCGCTGATCCTAGCTTTTTAACAATCTTAAGCCTTCTCTCCAGCCAATCAACTAAAGGACTTACCACATAGGAAATAAACCATCCTATTACAAACGGTATAAAAAATCCAAGAAGTTTGTACCCGAAATATATGAACAAAATTGTTCCAATAAGGCTGAGCGCCAGACTGACTGCAATTTTCCAGAAAGGCCGGTTATCCTCCAAATACGTATCTTTCACTACTCTTCCATCTCACTTTCTGTCAGGAATTCATTCTCTACCAGTTCCCAGATTTCGTCTCTGCCTTGTTTTGTTTCTGCTGAAAATGGAATGACCATAGTTCCCGGTACTAAATCCAATCCCTGCTTTACAATTTTAATCTGCTTTTGTATCTGACTTCTCTTGATCTTATCAAGTTTTGTAGCGATAATGATCGGGTGAAATCCCATTTCCACAATCCAGTGATACATCATTTTATCATTGGCTGACGGAGCATGTCTGATATCAATAAGCAGGAAAACTGCTTTCAACTGTTTGGAGCCGTGAAGATAACGTTCAATCAATTGTCCCCATTTTATTTTTTCCTGCTCTGAGACCTTAGCATAACCATACCCCGGCAAATCCACCAAATACATTTCCTCGTTAATATTATAAAAGTTAATTGTCTGCGTTTTCCCCGGAGTAGCAGAAGTTCTTGCATAAGACTTCCGATTCATAAGCGCATTGATTAACGAAGATTTCCCTACGTTAGATTTTCCTGCAAACGCAATCTCCGGAAGCTGATTATCCGGCAACTTACTGGTGATTCCGCAGACTGTTTCCAAATTCAAACTACGTATGATCATATCTTTCCTCCCTGCTGTTTCTATCTATACTTTAACATATCTCTATCATTCTGCGAAGCATCTTCGGCATTTCTTAAGAAAGTCTATACATTCTTTAGAAAATCAAAGCATGTTTGAGAACTTCGCTCATATGTGATACAGGCAGTATCTCCAGACCTTTGGTGATCTCCGCTGAAATTTCTTCTACATCTGTCTCATTTTCTTTTGGCACAAGTACCGTTTTAATACCTGCATTTTTAGCAGCTAACAGTTTCTCTTTCAACCCGCCGATGGGAAGCACTCTTCCTCTCAAGGTTATTTCCCCTGTCATTGCAATATCAGCCCGTACTTTCTTCTCCGTAATTGCAGATAACATTGCAGTTGCCATGGTGATACCCGCAGACGGACCATCCTTCGGGGTTGCCCCTTCCGGTATATGGATATGTACATCATGTTCTTTAAAAAATTTCTCATCAATACCATATTCTTTACTGACAGAACGGATATAACTGATTCCGGTTCTCGCAGACTCCTTCATCACGTCTCCAAGCTGACCGGTCAGCAAAATCTCGCCTTCTCCAGGCATTACATTAACTTCAATTTCCAATGTATCGCCGCCTACGCTGGTCCATGCAAGTCCCCGCACGATTCCAACTTCATCCTGCTCATTCTTCATCTGATAAATATACAATTCTTTTCCAAGATATAAATGCAGATTACGCTCTGTTACATGGATAACGCTTTTCTTCTCTTCCAATATCTCTCGCGCTGACTTTCTGCAAATATCGCCAATCTTGCGCTCTAATTGACGCACTCCGGCTTCTTTCGTATAATTGCGCGCTATTTTCCAGATTGCTTTCTTACTGATCGTCAACTGTTCCGATTTCAGCCCGTTTTTTGCAAGTTGTTTCGGAATCAGATGCTCCGTCGCAATGTGGAGCTTCTCATTCTCTGTATAACTGCTGATCTCGATCACTTCCATACGGTCAAGAAGTGGACGCGGAATTGTCTGCAATGTATTTGCAGTTGTAACAAATAAAACTTCTGAAAGATCCAATGGTACTTCTAAATAATGATCACGGAATTTCTTATTCTGTTCACTGTCCAAAACTTCCAGAAGTGCAGAAAAGGTATCCCCTTTATAATCATTGCTGACTTTATCAATCTCATCCAGCAACATTAATGGATTTTTTACACCTGCGCTTCTAAGTGCTGCTGCAATTCTTCCCGGCATAGCTCCTACATAAGTCTTTCTGTGACCTCTGATTTCCGCTTCGTCTCTTACTCCGCCAAGCGAAATTCTCACATACGGCTTCTTCAACGCCTTGGCAAGTGATTTTGCGATGGAAGTCTTTCCTGTTCCCGGAGGTCCCACAAGACAGAGTATTGGTGCACTTCCTTTCTTAGTCAGTGCACGAACTGCTAAAAACTCTAAGATTCGCTCTTTCACCTTTTCCAGCCCGTAATGATCTTCATTCAATACCTGTTCGGCATATGCAATATCTTTATGATCTTTACACACTTTATCCCAAGGCATCTCCAACATCGTTTCGATATAAGTACGTGTCACACCCGATTCTGCAGGATTTCCCATAGAATTTTTAAAGCGCTTGATTTCTTTTTCGATTTTTTCTTTTACTTCTTTAGGTGCTTTCAGTGCATCGCATGCCTGCTTGAACTCATCCGCATCAGATAAGGTATTGTCATCCCCAAGCTCTTCTCGGATCAACTTCATTTCTTCTCTTAGGATATATTCCCGCTGATTCTTATCTACACGTTCTCTTATTTTCTCCTGAAGTTCTTCTTTTATGTTCTGCACTTGTATCTCATTCACTACTTTGTACGCCAACATATCATATCGGCGCATAACATGAGTCTCTTCTAACAGTTCCTGATATTCTGTGTACGATAACGGAAGATTGGCTCCGACTGTATCAACCAGCTTTTTCAAATCATTGATTTCATCGATTTGACCTGCAAATTCTTTGGAAATCTTCGGATTCTTCAACATATATTCTTTAAAAATATCTCGAAGTCCTCGAAGCATTGCCTCTTTGTTAAGCGGCTTTGTTTCCCCGCCTGTCTCTTCATCACTTGTATCCACATCATCTACTACATCTACCAGTGCGCGAAGATAGGGCTCTTTAAATTCAAGGGATCGGATTTTGGCACGTCTTTCTCCCGTAATCAACACCCTGCTGATCTTCTTTGGCATTTTTACTATCTGACGAACCGTAACGATACATCCTGTTTCATATACATCCTCAAGTTCCGGATCTTCTGTTGTCACATCTTTCTGTGCAGATACAAACAACATCTGCTCGCCTTCCATCGCTTCAGCAATTGCTGCAAGAGATTTTTCTCGGCTCACATCAAAATGTCTGACCATTTCAGGAAGGATTGTCATTCCTCTAAGAGCAACCATCGGAAGGCTCATTGTTACTTTTTCCATAAATGTTCTCCTGTATTAAAAAAGTAGACGGGTACAAGTTTTCTTTGCACCCGCCCCGTATATTATGCACTCTCAGAATTGATTGCCGCATGTTCACAGATTGGAAGTTCATATCCTTTCACTACATCTCTTGTGATCATGCATGACTTTAACGTCTCATCTGACGGAGCTTGATACATGATGTCCATCATTACATTTTCCATGATGGCGCGAAGTCCTCTTGCTCCGGTCTTACGTTTCAACGAAATCTCTGCGATTTCCTGAAGCGCACTTTCATCAAACATAAGTTCCACACCGTCTATTTCCAACAGCTTCTGATACTGCTTAACAAGCGCATTCTTCGGCTTTGTCAAAATATCAACCAGTGCATCTTTATCTAACATATTAAGAGATACTGTAACCGGAACACGACCTACCAGCTCCGGAATCAGACCGAATTTCACCAGATCCTGTGGCAGCACTTGCTGCAGAAGATGATCAATATTATAATCTCTCTTCTGCCCAACCTCTGCATTAAATCCAATGGATTTTCTGTCAATTCGCTTCTCGATAATCTTATCGATTCCCTCAAAGGCTCCTCCGCAGATAAACAAAATATTTGTTGTATCTATCTGAATCAGCTCCTGATGCGGATGCTTTCTTCCGCCCTGCGGCGGAACGGAAGCTACAGTTCCCTCCAGGATTTTCAGCAGTGCCTGCTGTACACCCTCGCCGGAAACATCTCGTGTGATCGAAGCGTTTTCGGATTTTCTTGTGATTTTATCGATCTCATCGATGTAGATGATGCCGTGCTCAGCGCGCTCGATATCATAGTC
>OGOI01001146.1_pt1 | contig 17396 bp, 16 predicted proteins | sample 1552631 | NCBI WGS metagenome assembly OGOI01 (sample SAMEA2580204, study PRJEB22360) | human gut metagenome | biome: human gut; feature: human-associated habitat; material: faeces | place: Denmark | collected 2008/2010 | reverse complement strand
ATTGGGCAAAATGGAGCGTTTAGCACAACGGAACAAAATCAATAAATTTTTTAGGGATTCTTGTTGATAATTCTTCTGGCAATCCGGCTACTATTCTTCTCGCAGCGTCTCCCTTGCCTGTGGCAACTCAGAAGTTCCTAAAGTGTTTTTCCAAGCGATTAAGAACTCCATACAATAACGCTGCAATCAGGCAAAGCAATACAATAGAGAGCATCACCCAGTCCATTTTAAAAACCTGTGATCCATATATGATAAGATAGCCAAGACCTTCTTTGGCGGCGAGAAATTCTCCAATAACAACACCGATTAGGCAAAGGCCAATATCAACTTTCAGAATGCTTAAAATCGTTGGCAGGTTCATCGGCAAGATCACTTTCGTCAGGCAGTCTGCCTGACTGCCATGAAGTGTTCGGATCAGCTTTAATTTATCCGGGTCGGTAGACATAAAGCTTGTAAAAAGGTTTAAGATACTTCCGAATATGGCAACGGATATTGCTGTTACAATAATTGTTTTCATATTGTTGCCAAGCCATACGATAAAGATAGGAGCCATAGCGGATTTTGGCAGGCTGTTTAAGATGACAAAGTAAGGCTCTAATATCTCACTTAGCGTATTGTTCCACCAAAGGAGAATGGCAGTGAAAAGACTTACTGCGGTAACGAGAAAAAAGCTTGCAAAAGTTTCTGCAAGAGTGATTCCTAAGTGTTTTAAAAGCTGGCCGTTAAGAAGAAGTTCTTTGCCAGAAGCAAGCATTCGTGAAGGGCTGCTAAAGATGAACGCATTGATTATTCCGGCACGAGAAGTGATTTCCCAGAGAATAATAAAAAATATAAATAAAAAAAGCTGAAAGAACAGGACAAACTGCTTATGTTGTCTTGTTCTTTTCATATATAGAAGCTGTTCTTTTGAGATTTCATTCATCGGCTTTTAACTCCTTCCATATCTGGTTAAAATACTCCTGAAACTTTGGATGGATGCGTGCTTCTTTTGAAGAAAGTTTTTTGTTTGTTTTAAAGTCAATTGTGACAATCTTACGAATGTGGCCTGGACGTTTTCCGAGAACGATAATACGGTCAGCGATACTGATAGCTTCGGATAAATCATGCGTGACAAGCAGCGTGGTAACGCCGCTTTGACGGATAATTTTTGCGATGTCATCGGATACATCAAGGCGGGTCTGGTAATCTAGCGCACTGAAAGGTTCATCAAGGAGAAGAAACTCTGGTTTTAAGGCGAGAGTTCGAATTAGAGCAGCTCGCTGGCGCATACCTCCGGAAAGTTCTCTTGGATAGGAGGATGCAAAGTCAGCAATTCCATATTGACGCATCAGTTTTTGTACATATTCGAGATTTTTTTCGGTAAGCCGGTGTTGTATTTCAAGACCTAAAATGATATTTTTATATATAGTTCTATGCTCTAATAAATGGTCTTTTTGCAGCATGTAGCCGATAGCGGGTGTTTTATTACAGGCTGGATAGAGGAGACTGCCGGTTTCAATGGGAATCAGTCCGGCAATCAGCTCTAAAAGTGTAGATTTTCCACAGCCGGATGGGCCTACAATTGCTGCAAATTCACCAGGGAAAAGGTCAAAATGAATGTCTCTTAATGCCGGTGTTTCACCACTATTTGTATGGTAAGTGTGTGAAAGACTGCGGACGGACAGAAAAGGTTTTGTTTGTGGCAAAGCTGTTCATTCCTTTTTTCGCGAGGTATAATTTAACATATGCAAAGGAGGAACCAAAGTGATATATTTCATGATCATAGCATCAATAATTGTGGCAGATAAGATATTAAAAGAATATTTTAAAAGTTCATTTCAGGGAAAACATCGGGAAGTACGGACAAAAGGTAATGGATTTGGAGTAAGAAAGGAAGCAGGAAAGCAAAAGGTAAAGGAAAATTTGTTTAGAAAGAAAGAACAAAATAAAGCAGAATTGAAACAGAAGAGAAATAATAAAGAGAAAAATGATTGGAAAAATATTGGAGAAGGGAATTGGAGAGAGTATTTATCTCCAACGATTGAATTGTTAGAGAATAAGGGGGCGGCAAGTGGCATCATGGCGAAACATCCGAAAATATTAAAAATAATATCTGCCGCCATGCTCTGCTTTTGTGAGTTAGCGTTAGGAAAGGAACGACAAAAAGGAAAGACTACAATGACAGGAATCGGCTATGCGTTACTTCTTGGAGGAGGTATCAGTAATTTTATAGACAGGATGAAAAAGGGTTCGGTAACGGACTATGTACGTTTTCCTAAATTTCCAGTAAAAAAGATTAGTGAGCTGGTATTTAATCTCAGTGATTTTGGCATATTTGCAGGAGTATTTTGTCTGTTGTTTCGAAAAAAATAGGGGAAAAGGGAGGGTTATTCTGAAGCTTCAGGCAGGTATGATTCTGTCTATTATTCAAAAGATAGAGAAAAAATAGAAAGTTATTGCAAAAGTTTAGAACGGCATGATTTTATATATTATTTCTCCAAAAGCAGAGAAAAGGAACTGCAAAAAGAAAAGTAAAAGAAGCATAAAAAGTGAGAATAAGCACGAAGTTATCGGATAATAAAAAATATTTTCAGAAAATAGGGAGAAACAGAGGGAAGAGCAGAATATGGCCGGAAATTGTGCAGAATAGCCAATGAAATATACATAAATTTACAAACAATAGAAGGGTGAAAAATACAGGTGGATAAGAAAATACAGTTATCCACGGGAGAAAAAACTGAAAAATGTCGATAAACAGACTTATCCACTAAGTTATCCACATTATCCACAGTGGAAAAACAAAGGGAAAGAATGGAAAAACATCGTCAATATAAAACACCTGTTTTGTGCGATTTTTTTAAATAATACATTGCCAGAATGCAGAATTGTTGGTATAATAATTGTAATATAAGAAAAAGGAGTGTGATCGTATGCGTTACATTATTTACGGCAAAAATCTGGAGGTAACAGAAGGATTAAAGCAGGCTGTACACGATAAGTTCAGTAAGCTGGAGAAGTTCTTCACACCAGAGACAGAAGTTCAGGTCACATTAAGCGTGCAGAAAGATAACCAGATCGTAGAAGCTACGATTCCTATGAAGGGAACTATTTTAAGAGTAGAACCTAACAGCACAGATATGTATGTTTCTATTGATATGGCAGTTGATTTACTCGAACGCATGATTCGTAAGTATAAAACAAAGATTTCCAAGTACGGAAAGGGAGAGTTAAAGTTTAATGATGAGTTCATGGAAGAAGATGTGGACAATCATGAGACAGTAACTATCACAAAGAGTAAAAAATTTGCAATCAAGCCGATGGATGTTGAAGAAGCCTGCGTACAGATGGAACTGTTAGGACATAATTTCTTCGTATTCCGTAATGCAGAGACTTTCGAAGTGAATGTTGTTTATAAGAGGAAAGACAAAACATATGGTCTGATTGAACCAGAATTTTAGAAAATTAAGCGGAAATTCCTGGTGCTTAATTGCCGGGTATGTCGCAAGACAGTTCCATTATTAAGATTCGACAGGATAAGGGAATGTATTTTTTAGATTCTGGATATGAGATACTATTGAAGAAATACATGGAATTATTAACGAAGGAAGAAGGCAGATATTTTCTATCTGCCTTTCCTTTTTCTGTATATTATTCTGTATATTAATGTATATTAAGGGGATTAAAGCTTGAAAAGAGCTTCTATCAATGTTACAATGTAAGCTGTATGTTTAAAATGAGCGTACAGTATCTATTAAGATAATCATACCATATAGGAGGTAAATATGGGTTTAGTTGATAAACTTTTTGGAAATAAAAGTGAAAAAGAGATCAAGAGAATCGAAAAGTATGTAGATGCCATCGAAGCTCTTGACGAGAAGATGCAGGCATTAAGCGATGAAGAGCTTCGTGCAAAGACACAGGAATTTAAAGACCGTCTGGCAGCAGGCGAAACCCTCGATGACCTTTTAGTAGAAGCGTTTGCTGTAGTAAGAGAGGCAGCAGACCGTACCATCCACCTGAAACACTATCGTGTACAGCTTATGGGTGGTATTATTCTGCACCAGGGACGTATTGCTGAGATGAAGACTGGTGAAGGTAAGACATTAGTTTCTACACTTCCAGCATACTTGAATGCTCTTGAAGGAAAGGGCGTTCACATCGTTACAGTTAATGATTACTTAGCAAAGCGTGATGCAAACTGGATGGGACAGGTTCACCAGTTCTTAGGTTTAAGTGTTGGTGTTATCTTAAATAGCTATGATAATGCAGAACGCCAGGCAGCTTATAACTGTGATATTACTTATATTACTAATAATGAATTAGGTTTCGATTATCTTCGTGACAACATGGTTATTTACAAGAAAGATCTTGTACAGAGAGAACTGAATTATGCCATTGTCGATGAGGTCGATTCCGTATTGATTGATGAGGCAAGAACCCCGCTTATCATTTCCGGTCAGAGTGGTAAGTCCACAGACCTTTACAAAGCATGTGATGTACTTGCAAGACAGATGCAGCGTGGTACTTCTGATGGTGAACTGTCTAAGATTGATGCCATCATGGGTATTGATATCGAAGAAGATGGAGACTTCCTCGTTAACGAGAAAGATAAGCAGGTTATGCTTACGACAGAAGGTGTGAAGAAAGTAGAACAGTTCTTCCACATTAAGAACCTTGCAGATGCAGAGAACTTAGAGATTCAGCATAACATTATCCTTGCTCTTCGTGCACATAATCTTATGTTCCGCGACAGAGATTACGTAGTAAAAGATAACGAAGTGCTTATCGTTGATGAGTTTACCGGACGTATCATGCCAGGCCGTCGTTATTCTGATGGTTTACATCAGGCAATCGAGGCAAAGGAACATGTAAAGGTTAACAGAGAGTCTAAGACACTTGCTACGATCACATTCCAGAACTTCTTTAATAAGTATAAGAAGAAAGCCGGTATGACTGGTACAGCCATGACAGAGGACAAGGAGTTCATGGATATTTATGGAATGGACGTAGTTGAGATTCCTACAAATAAGCCAATGATTCGTGTGGATCATGAAGATGCCATCTACATGACAAAGAAAGAAAAGTTAAATGCTGTTATCAATGATATTGTAGAATCCCACAAGAAGGGGCAGCCAGTCTTGGTTGGTACCATTAATATCGATACATCTGAAGAAGTAAGCGAACTCTTAAGCAAGAGGGGAATCAAGCATAATGTACTGAATGCGAAGTTCCATGAATTAGAGGCGGAGATTGTTTCCCATGCCGGTGAAAGAGGAGCTGTTACAATCGCAACAAACATGGCTGGCCGTGGTACCGACATCAAGCTTGAAGATGGTGTTGCAGAACTTGGCGGTTTAAAGATTATCGGTACAGAAAGACATGAGAGTAGACGAATTGATAACCAGTTACGTGGTCGTGCCGGTCGTCAGGGTGACCCAGGTGAATCTAAGTTCTACTTATCTCTTGAAGATGATTTAATGCGTCTGTTCGGTTCTGAGAGAATGATGGGTGTCTATAAGGCATTAAAGATTCCGGAAGGTGAAGAGATTCAGCATAAGACAATCACAAAACAGATTGAAAAGGCACAGAAGAAGATTGAGAACAACAACTTCGGTATCCGTCGTAATCTTCTCGATTATGACCAGGTGAACAATGATCAGAGAGAGGTTATTTACGCAGAAAGACGCCGTGTATTGAATGGTGAGAGCATGCGTGATGTTGTTTACAAGATGATTAAAGACGTTGTTGCTGACGATGTGAACATGGTCGCAGGCGAGCAGCCATTAAAAGAGTTAAATCTTGTAGAACTGAACGAGTCTTTAAGAAGAAAGATTCCATTAGAGCCAATCACTCTTACAGATGAAGAAAAAGAGAAGAACGACAAAGAAGCTCTGATTTCTCGTCTGCAGGATGAAGCAATGAAGGTTTACCATAAGAAAGAAAAAGACTTCAACGAATTTGCCAAAGTTAATGTGCCAGAGGAAGGTGTAGAACTTGGCGAAGAAGATGCAGCAATCTTTAACGATGGTATCCGTGAGGTAGAGAGGGTTATCCTTCTTAAAGTTATTGACAGTAAGTGGATGAACCACATTGATGATATGGATCAGCTCCGTGAGAGTATCGGACTTCAGTCCTACGCACAGAAAGACCCAGTTGTTCAGTATAAATTCCTCGGATACGATATGTTTGAGGAGATGACAAAGAACATTCGTCACGATACTGTTGGTGCATTAATGCACGTTCAGATTGAGCAGAAGGTTGAGAGAAAACAGGTTGCAAGAGCAACAGGTACAAACAAGGATGAGCTTGTGGAAAGAGGACCTTACCGCAGAAAAGAAGCAAAAATCGGACGTAATGCACCATGTCCATGCGGCAGCGGAAAGAAATATAAAAACTGCTGCGGAAGATTTGCAAATTAGTGTGTGCTTGTAAAGACATTTTTAAAACGCGCTCCGCGCAGGAAAAGTTTTGCACAGTGAATATTTTGCAGCAGATGCAGAGAATGCACCTGCGAAGGAATAGGCACTGTGCCTTTCTTTATCATATACATGGAACTATTCAAATATACAGATAACTACAGGTAATCGTTCTAAAAGATTTCAGGATGAATAAACGTCCTTGAGAAGTTATACTGAATGATTGCAGGTTTTTATATTTTGTCTACATTTTATATAATAGAGAGGGTTTTATAATTGGTTGAATTAGAACAATATAAATTTACGGTAAATCAATATAAAGAGCCGATGAAAGAGCTTGGCGTTTCTCTGGCACTTTCTCATAAGCATGAGCAGATTAAAGAATTAGAAAGTGAAATGCGGGAAGAGGGGTTCTGGAATGACCCGGACAAGGCACAGGAAGTTACCAGAAAAGTTAAAAATCTCAAAGATACCGTTTCTGCCTATCATGCATTAGAATTAACGCTGGATGATGTTTCTACCATGATTGAACTTGGTAATGAAGAAAATGATGCCAGTGTGATTCCAGATATTGAAGAATTACTTGGAGAATTTGAGATAGAATTTGATAATTTAAAGATTCAGACACTTTTATCTGGTGAGTATGATAAAAATAATGCGATTGTTACCCTTCATGCAGGTGCAGGAGGAACGGAATCCTGTGACTGGGCAGGAATGCTTTACCGAATGTATAGCAAATGGGCGGATAGTCACGGCTTTAAGACAGAAGTTCTTGATTATCTCGATGGAGATGAGGCAGGAATCAAATCCATTACATTTGAAGTAAATGGGGAGAATGCTTACGGATACTTAAAGTCTGAGAGAGGAGTACACCGTCTTGTGAGAATTTCCCCATTTAATGCGGCAGGAAAGAGACAGACTTCTTTTGCATCCTGTGATGTTATGCCGGATATTGAAGAAGATTTATCAGTAGAGATTGCTGATGAAGATATCCGTATTGATACCTACCGTGCCAGTGGAGCAGGTGGACAGCACATTAACAAGACAGATTCGGCTATCCGTATTACCCATATTCCTACTGGTGTTGTCGTACAGTGCCAGAATGAGCGTTCCCAGCACAAGAACAAGGATAAGGCGATGCAGATGTTAAAGGCAAAGCTGTATCTGATTAAGGAGCAGGAAAACCGGGAAAAATTATCAGATATCCGTGGTGAAGTGTCCGATAATGGCTGGGGTAACCAGATTCGTTCCTACGTTATGCAGCCATATACTATGGTAAAAGACCACAGAACCGGAGAAGAGACCGGTAATGTGCAGAGCGTGATGGACGGCAACCTGGATGCATTTATGAATGCATACCTTCGCTGGATCACAACCCCAAAGAAGGCTTAAAATGAAAATTACAGACATAAGGAGCAGACAGAATAATGGATATTATAAAAAAACTGGCGCAGGAACTTGCGATTAAAGAAGAACAGGCGAAAGCAGCAGTACAGCTTATTGACGAGGGCAATACGATTCCGTTTATCGCCAGATACCGTAAAGAAATGACAGGAGCTCTTAATGACGAGACACTCCGTAATTTACATGAACGCCTTCTCTATCTTCGCAACTTAGAGGAGAAAAAAGAGCAGGTAATCAATGCGATTACAGATCAGGGTAAGATGACAGAAGATTTAAAGAAAAAGATTCTCTCAGCAGAAACTCTGGTAGCAGTAGATGACTTATACCGCCCATATCGCCCGAAAAAGCAGACAAGAGCGACAAAAGCGAAGGAAAAGGGCTTAGAGCCATTGGCTAATATTCTTCTTTTACAGAAGACAACAAAAAGCATGGAAGAAGAAGCAGCAGCCTTTGTGAACGCAGAAAAAGGTGTGGCAAACGCAAAAGAAGCGATTGCCGGAGCCAAGGATATCATTGCGGAAATGATTGCAGATATGGCAGATTATCGTAAAAGCATCCGTAACTGTACGATGAAACAGGGAAGTCTTGTTGTAAAAGCAAAAGATGAGAAAGCAGAATCTGTATACGAAATGTATTACGATTTCAGAGAGCCACTTTCTAAAGTTACGGGATATCGGGTTCTTGCGATTAACCGTGGAGAAAAAGAAAAGTTCCTTACTGTTAAGGTAGAGGCACCAGATGTGCAGATTGTCAATGCATTAAATAAAACAATGGTGAAGGATAATCTAAATACAAAAGCACTCATGGAAGAAGCGATACTTGATGCATACAATCGACTCATTGCCCCATCCATCGAAAGAGATATTCGAAGTGAAATTACAGAAAAAGCACAGGAAGGTGCCATTACTGTCTTTGGAAAGAATTTAACGCAGCTTCTCATGCAGCCGCCAATGGAAGGAAGAACAGTTTTAGGATGGGACCCTGCATTCCGTACTGGATGTAAACTTGCTGTGGTAGATCCTACGGGTAAGGTGTTAGATACCGTTGTTGTATACCCAACTGCACCACAGTGTAAGGTAGAACAGGCCAAGAAAACGGTACATGATATGATTAAGAAATACAATGTTTCTGTAATCAGTGTGGGAAATGGTACTGCCTGCCGTGAATCAGAACAGGTTATCACAGAACTGATCAGGGAAATACCAGAAAAGGTTGCTTACGTTATTGTAAATGAAGCAGGCGCATCTGTTTATTCTGCAAGTAAGCTCGCAACCGAAGAGTTCCCGGAATTTGATGTAGGACAAAGAAGTGCGGCCTCTATCGCCCGAAGATTGCAGGACCCGCTGGCAGAGCTTGTAAAGATTGAGCCAAAAGCAATTGGTGTTGGACAGTATCAGCATGATATGAACCAGAAGCGATTAGAAGAAGCGTTAAATGGTGTTGTTGAGGACTGTGTAAATAAAGTCGGTGTTGACTTAAATACTGCTTCCGCCCCATTGCTTTCTTACATTGCCGGAATTAGCAAGGCAGTTGCGAAAAATATTGTTGCTTACCGTGAGGAAAATGGGCGTTTCCACACCAGAAAAGAACTCTTAAAAGTGCCAAAGCTTGGACCAAAAGCATTTTTACAGTGTGCAGGTTTCTTAAGAATCCCTGGTGGAGAAGAACCACTTGATAATACAAGCGTACATCCAGAGTCCTACGAGGCAGCGACAAAGTTATTAAATGATTTGGGCTACACATCAGAAAGCATCCGTGGCGGTGGTCTTAGCTCTCTTAATTCTCAGATTAAAGATGAAAAAGGATTGGCAGAAAATCTTGGCATTGGTGAGATGACACTTCACGATATTATAGAAGAATTAGAAAAGCCAGGAAGAGATCCACGTAGTGAAATGCCAAAGCCGGTACTTAGAACAGATGTCCTTGAGATGAAAGACTTAAAAGAAGGCATGGTCTTAAAAGGAACGGTCCGCAATGTTATTGATTTCGGTGCCTTTGTAGATATTGGCGTGCATCAGGATGGTTTAGTACACATTTCCCAGATGACAGATCGTTACATTAAGCATCCGCTTGAAGTAGTCAGTGTGGGAGATATTATAGATGTGCAGGTAATGAGCGTGGATTTAAACAAAAAGAGAATCCAGCTTACGATGAAGATTGACCACAACAAGTAAGGCTGTGGTCACAATAGGAGGGGCAAAACGTGAAGAGTTTTGAAGAAATAAGCAAGATGAATCTTGCAGAACTCGACAGACCAGTTGGGGTCGGAGAGGAAGAATTAGAAACAGAAACTACCGGAGCGGCTGGAAATCACAGTGTCAGTGATGCGGAAAAGGCAGGAACACCCGGTGCAGATGACTTAGAAACTTCTATAAATATGTCAGCGGCAGTTTCCGATAATGAAGAAGAAAAGCAGCCAGAGGAATTAGAAAAAAAAGTGATGATGGAGCCACAGGGGAAGCATTATCGCATTGATGCAGACATTACACAGTCGGCACTGAATACCTTCCTTTTTGGGCATACGTATCGTCAGCCTTTGATGATTCTTGTCACTGTTTTAGCAATTGCATGGCCGATTGCCGTTATCGTTAAAAAACAGGGTAATATTGCTATGCCATTAATCTGTTCCTTATTTATTCTGATATGGATTCCATTTACGACATATCTTCGTGCCAAGAATGCAAGGAAGTTAAATCCAATCTATGAGCAGACATTCCATTACATGCTTGACGAGTGGGGCTTACATCTGGAATTATCAGAAAATGCGATTGATGTGGAGTGGAAGAAAGTAACAAAGATAATTTTCTATAAATCCGTTGCGGTTATTTATACCGGAAAGAATAATGCTTTCCTGATTCCTACAGAGGCAATGGGAGCACAGCGGGCAGATATTTTAAACTTCATTGAAGAAATGAAAAACAGATAAGAGACAAATAAAATAGATAAGCAAAAAAGTCAAAGACAAATAAAGAATCATGTCCTTTCGAAGGCTTTCTGTGATTGGTTTTATGAGATGATGAAAGAACAATTGCAAATATGAGAGAAAGAAAACTCTGTGAGGACAAGATAGATAAAAAGAGGTAAACATGAAAATAGAAAGTAACAGCGCAGAAGAGACATTTGCACTGGGAAAACAATGCGGAGAAAAGGCAGCAGCAGGTCAGGTTTACTGCCTTTACGGTGATTTGGGAGTCGGAAAAACCGTATTTACAAAAGGATTTGCGGCAGGACTTGGAATCAAAGAACCAGTCAGTAGTCCGACCTTTACTATTTTACAGGTATACGATGAGGGAAGACTTCCATTTTATCACTTTGATGTGTACCGCATCAGTGACCCGGAAGAAATGTACGAAATTGGTTTTGAAGAATATATCGAGGGAGAAGGCGTCTGCTTTATCGAGTGGGCGAACCTGATAGAGGAACTTCTCCCGGCACAGTATACAGAAATTCATATCGATAAAGACTTATCCAAGGGATTTGACTATCGTCTGATTACCGTTGAGGAGGTGCAAAGATAGATGAAACTTCTTGCATTAGACAGCTCTGGATTAGTGGCCTCCGTTGCCATTTTAGACGGGGAGACTCTTGTTGCAGAGTATACATTAAATTATAAAAAAACACATTCACAGACACTTTTATCGATGCTTGATGAGATTGTGAAAATGACACAGACAGAACTTTCTGAGATGGATGCCATTGCGGTAGCGGCAGGACCAGGTTCTTTTACAGGGCTTCGTATTGGTTCTGCAACAGCAAAGGGACTTGGACTGGCACTGAATAAGCCAATCATTTCCGTTCCAACTTTAGAAGGAATCGCCTGCAACTTTTATGGTACAGATGCCATTATCTGTCCGATGATGGATGCGAGAAGACAGCAGGTATATACCGGAATCTATCATTTTGCAGGTGGAACAGAGTTTGAAGAACTTGTCGCACAGGAGGCAGGCCCGGTTGAAGATATTATTAAAAAGTGCAACGAGCTTGGACAAAAACTTGGTAAGCCAGTTGTTTTTTTAGGAGATGGCGTTCCAGTATATAAAGATATTATTGAGGAACTTTGTAACGTAGAGCATTCTTACGCACCGGCACATTTAAGTCGCCAGAGAGCCGGAGCGGTTGCCGTTCGTGCCATGAAGTTATACGAAGAAGGCAAAGCAGAGCCAGCGAGCGACCATGCGCCGATTTATTTAAGAAAGTCACAGGCAGAACGGGAGCTTGAAGCAAAGGGAAAGAAGTTAGAAGAATGAAAATTTGCCCAATGACCGAGGCAGACTGTGAAAAGACAGGACTTCTGATGAAAGAATGTTTTTCTGTTCCGTGGTCTGTAGAAGGTTTAAAAGAGATGTTTCATACCGAAGGCTATTGTTCTTTCCTTGCAAAAGAAGAAGAAGAGGTAATCGGCTATGTTGGTATGAAAATGGTGCTTGATGAAGCAGACATTACAAATGTGGCGGTACTGCCTTCTCACCGAAAAAAGGGAATTGCCGGAAAGCTGTTAAAACAGTTATTAGAAGAGGCAAAAAAGCAGAACCTGCACAGCATTTATCTCGAAGTCCGTGCTTCCAATATAGCGGCGGTTACCTTGTATGAACACGCCGGATTTAAAGAAGTCGGACAGAGAAAGAATTATTACGATAATCCGCGGGAAGATGCAAGACTTATGCTCTGGGAGGCATAAGGATGCCAGTAGTTACCAGTACTTTTTGTCGTATTTTTTTGTATAATGGTATCGGAAGAATTACAAAAATAGTTTTATTTTAAGAACGATTCTTTCTATAGTTAAATGGCCTATGAGATTTATGGTGAGATACGATATTAAAATTAGAAGAAAAGTTTTTGAAACATTTTTGAAAATGGAGGATACAATGGATAAAAAAGTACATGAAATTTACTGTAATTCCTGTGGAAAAAAGATAGAGACAACAGACAATATTAAGAGAGAAGATTACCTTTCCATCAAAAAGGAATGGGGATACTTCTCAAAAAAAGACGGGGAAATACACAGTATTTTTCTGTGTGAATCCTGTTATGATATATGGACGAAGCAGTTTAAACTTCCTGTAAAAGTGGAGGAACAGACAGAACTGCTATAGAAAAGTGAGGGATGTTATGCTGGAATTGTGTTTGCTTGGCTGTGGAGGAATGATGCCGCTGCCATACCGCAAACTGACATCATTGATGGCAAGATACAATGGAAACAGTATTTTAATAGATTGTGGCGAGGGAACACAGGTGGCGATCAAGGAAAAAGGCTGGAGTTTTAAGCCGATTGAAGTCATCTGTTTTACCCATTATCACGCCGATCATATCAGCGGTCTGCCAGGGCTTCTTTTAACACTGGGAAATGCACAGAGAACCGAGCCGCTGTTAATGGTAGGACCAAGAGGATTAGAGCGTGTAGTAAACTCATTAAGAGTCATCGCACCAGACTTACCGTTTCCGATTGTTTTTCATGAATTAAAGGAAAAAGAGGAAGTGCTTGATGTATGCGGCTGCCGTATTACTGCATTTCGTGTGAATCACAATATCACCTGCTACGGCTATACGATTGAGATTGACCGTGCCGGAAAGTTTGATGTGAACAAGGCAAAAGAAAATAACGTAGAGATGCAGTACTGGAATCGCCTGCAAAAGGGAGAGACAATCGAGCTGATTGACAGAACACTTACAAGCGATCTAGTTCTCGGACCGTCAAGAAAAGGTATCAAATGCACCTATACAACCGATACCAGACCAACGGATTCCATTGTGGAACATGCAAAAGATGCCGATTTATTTATCTGCGAAGGAATGTATGGTGAGCCGGAAAAGAAGGCGAAAGCAGTCGAATATAAACATATGACATTTTATGAGGCAGCAGAAATGGCAAAGAAAGCTTGTGTGAAGGAAATGTGGCTTACGCATTACAGCCCGTCTTTAGTAAGACCGGAGCCATATATGGAAGAAGTAAGAAAGATATTTGCCGCTGCCAGTGCCGGAAAAGACGGAAAAAGTACGACTCTGTTATTTGAGGAGGAATAGGAAACATGGAAGAACAGAAAAAAGATGTATTGATTCTGGCAATTGAAACTTCCTGTGATGAGACAGCAGCAGCCGTTGTAAAAAACGGCAGGGAAGTTTTATCAAATACGATTTACACACAGATTAAACTGCATACGATGTTTGGTGGTGTTGTGCCGGAAATTGCATCAAGAAAACATATAGAAAAAATAAATATTGTAATTGAGACGGCATTAAAAGAAGCAGATGTCACATTAGAAGACATTGATGCTATCGCGGTCACTTATGGTCCGGGATTAGTTGGTGCCTTACTTGTCGGCGTTGCAGAAGCCAAAGCACTTGCTTATGCAGCGAAGAAGCCGTTAGTTGGTGTGCATCATATCGAGGGACATATCAGTGCGAACTACATTGAACATAAAGAATTAGAGCCGCCATTTTTATGTATGGTTGCTTCCGGCGGGCATTCTCACCTTGTACTTGTAAAAGGCTACGGGGAATATGAGATTATCGGAAGAACAAGAGACGATGCGGCAGGAGAGGCATTTGATAAGGTCGCAAGAGCAATCGGGCTTGGTTATCCAGGTGGTCCAAAGATTGATAAGCTTGCCAAAGAAGGCAATAAAAAAGCAATTGCATTCCCAAGAGCAAAGATTACTGATGCACCGGATGATTTCAGTTTCAGTGGCTTAAAGTCCGCCGTATTAAATTACTTAAATCAGTGCCAGATGAAAGGTGAGGAAGTCAATCGTGCCGATGTGGCAGCTTCTTTCCAGCAGTCTGTTACTGATGTGCTTACTGAACATACAGTAGGAGCGGCAAAACGTCTTGGCATTAATAAGGTAGCAATCGCAGGCGGCGTTGCTTCAAACTCTTCTCTTCGCGCGCAGATGGAAGAAGCCTGCCGTAAAAATGGAATAGAATTCTATCATCCATCACCAATTTTTTGTACAGATAATGCGGCGATGATCGGTGTGGCAGGATATTATGAGTATATCAAAGGTATTCGTGATGGCTGGGACTTAAATGCAAAGCCGAATTTAAAAATTGGAGAACGGTAAAGATTTGAAAAACAGGAGGGAGTACATGAAAGAAAAAGTAACAGCGATTGTTCTTGCGGCAGGAAAAGGAAGCCGAATGCATTCAAAAATACAAAAGCAATATATGACTCTCTTAGACCGGCCGGTTATCACCTATGCTTTAGAAGCATTTGAGAAAAGTTCTGTAGATGAGATTATTCTTGTAGTTGCTCCGGGAGAAATAGAATATGCACAGAAAAACATTTTAGATAAGTATGATTATAAAAAAGTCAGCGGCATCATTACCGGGGGTGCAGAACGCTATGACTCTGTATATAAGGCATTGTGTTCCATGCCAGAAGAGGGATATGTTTTAATTCATGATGGCGCTAGAGCTTTTATCACGCCGGAATTGATTGAATTTTGCATTGAGCAGGTGAAAAAAGACAAGTCCTGTGTTATGGGAATGCCGGTAAAAGATACGATAAAAATTGTTGATGAGGATCGCTATGCAGTTTCTACCCCACCGAGAAGCACCATGTGGCAGATTCAGACACCACAGTGTTTTGTGACAGCAGAAATCAGAGAAGCTTACCAGAAAATGATGGAAGCAGGTGATGATTCTGTAACCGATGACGGAATGGTGATGGAAACTTACGGAATCCGTGGCGTCCGCATGATAAAGGGAAGTTACGAAAACATGAAAATTACAACTCCGGAAGATATGCTGCTTGGCGAGGCAATCTTAAAAGGCAGGAGTACGGAGAGGTAATGACAGGAGATACAAACATGAAAAAGGAAAATACGATAAATCAGGAACAGGAAGAAATGGTATTTGCAGAAGCTCCTGCACAGGTTATTTTTAATGAAAAAAAGGAACCAGACGATATTGTAGAAGACGATGCAGAAGAAATTGACGAAGAGGATTATGAGATTGAAAATGACGGAGACGAGGAAGACGATACTCCGAAAAACAAGTTTGAGTCCTGCTGTGTCTGCCATCGTACAGAAGAACAAGGTGCAAAGCTCATCCATATGCCGACAGGTTTAAGCATCTGTTCTGACTGTATGCAGAAGTCTTTTGATTCCTTTAATTCTGGATTTGGTGGTGGAAATGGCATCCAGTTCCTTGACCTGTCCAACATGGACTTTAACAATTTAAAAGATATGAATCTTGGAGATTTGTTATCAGGAACGATGTCTAACCAGAAGCCAAAGACAAAAAAGGCAAAAAAGAAAAAGAAGAAAAATAAGAAGGAAGAACCAAAGCTTACTTTAAAGAATATTCCTGCGCCACATCAGATTAAGGCACAGCTTGACGAGTATGTTATCGGACAGGATTATGCGAAAAAGGTAATGTCCGTTGCCGTATATAACCATTATAAACGTGTCATTACAAATACGATGGATGAAATCGAGATTGATAAGTCTAATATGCTTATGATCGGACCGACAGGTTCTGGTAAGACCCATCTTGTAAAAACATTAGCAAGACTGTTAAATGTACCTCTGGCAATCTGTGATGCAACTTCTCTTACAGAGGCAGGTTATATCGGTGATGACGTAGAAAGTGTGCTTTCTAAATTACTTGCCAATGCCGATAATGATGTAGAAAAAGCAGAGACTGGAATTATTTTCATCGATGAGATTGATAAAATCGCAAAGAAGAAAAATACGACAAGCCGTGATGTAAGCGGAGAATCTGTACAGCAGGCACTCTTAAAACTGTTAGAAGGCAGCGAGGTAGAAGTGCCGGTAGGTGCAAGCTCTAAAAATGCGATGGTTCCGACTGCTGTAATGAATACAAGAAATATTCTCTTTATCTGCGGTGGTGCATTCCCTGGATTAGAGGATATTATCAAAGAGAGAATGACACAGCATTCCTCTATCGGATTCCATGCAGAACTTAAGGACAAATACGATCATGAAAAGAACATGTTACAGTATGTTACAGTAGAAGATATCCGTAAATTTGGAATGATTCCAGAATTTATTGGAAGATTACCAATAATATTTACATTAAATGCCTTGACAAAGGAAATGCTGGTTGATATTCTGAAAGAGCCCAAGAATGCAATATTGAAACAGTATCAGAAACTTCTGGCATTAGATGAAGTGGATTTGCAGTTTGAAGAGGGAGCTTTGACAGCCATTGCGGAGAAGGCTATGGAAAAAGATACTGGAGCGAGAGCACTTCGCGCGATCATCGAGAAATTCATGCTTGATATTATGTATGAAATTCCAAAGGATGATAATATCGGACGAGTTACAATCACAGAAGACTATATCCGTAACAATGGAGCTCCGCTTATTGAGATGCGTCCTTATCTTCAGCTTGAGCAGAAGAAGAGAGAGATAGCGGCTGCGGAAGAGCAGAAAGAGAATTAAGTAGAAACTAGAGTGTGTTTGAAAATTATTCCTGCAAGCTATATGTCCAACTTACGGTAGATGCGGTAAAGAAGTACAGATACAAAAGACAAAGTATAAGGCAAAAATATTTAATAACGATATAATGTTAAAATTCCAGATAGTGTCAAATGACCTATGAAAAAGCAGAGCCAAAGAAAAAGGCTCAATGAAC
>OGOI01001145.1_pt1 | contig 17397 bp, 15 predicted proteins | sample 1552631 | NCBI WGS metagenome assembly OGOI01 (sample SAMEA2580204, study PRJEB22360) | human gut metagenome | biome: human gut; feature: human-associated habitat; material: faeces | place: Denmark | collected 2008/2010 | reverse complement strand
TTATGTGGTTGATAATCAGGATATTCGTAACAAGTATCGTATGTTGAAATCAATAGCAGATAAGGCAGAAGGGAAGATTATAATTCTAGATATGATTTGTTTTGAATACCTGATTCTTGCTTTTGATAAGCTGGTGGCATGGACAGGTACCGGAAAGACAGATAAAATCAAAATTCGTGAAGAGGTGTTGGCAGCAGTTGAGGATCACAGGATTAATTTGTTAAAGATTGATGATGAGAAGACATTGCAGTATATAGCAGGTTTTAAGAGATATTCTACAGAACGAGTGATGAAGTCTTTGGTGGGTGAATTTACACAAAATGAGAAGTGGTCTGTTAAAGGGGCACTTATGGGAGAGTGCTGGTACAAGGATTGCTGTGTGTCGGAACATCCGGATAATCTGAGGTGTGGTAAGCCGGAGATTGAGGATGGGAATGAGAAGATGAGGATGCTGATACAGTCGGAGGAAGTACATCGCATATTAGAGTTCATGTAAATTGGTTATTTCTGAGTAATATTAAATTCTTTGAAATAACTATGAAGGAAAAGTGGCGGAGGCGGATTATTGAAGGAGAAGGATATATTGAAGAGGCTTGTTAAGAATGATGCCTTGTTCAGAAATATACATGTAATAACACAAAATTATGATATTATTCCAAATGACAAAAATCACATGGGAGCTTATATTGAATTCCAAGATTTGAATGAGTTACGTGAAGATTTTTTGGAGGAACTGATAGATTCAATTGTTGATTGGATATATAGCTCTGACAAGTTTGCGGAGTTGAAACAAAAAGCAATGGACAAAGGAAAATCAGATGCGGCAGCAACTCAGGAGGTTGGTAGAAAAGCAAGGCAGAAATTTAGAGCTGACCATAATACTGATGAATTGTTAATCCAGGGACAGTTTGGAGAATTATTATTATTTCATTTTATACAAAGATTTATGAAGGCAACGCCTTTATTGAGAAAAATGAAGATAGCTACATCTTCAGAACATGAAAGATTTGGTGCGGATGCAATTCATTATAAAATTCAGGATGGAAAAAATATTATAATTCTTGGAGAAGCAAAAACATATAGTAGTAAATACAAATTTGCCACAGCATTTTCTGATGCATTAAATAGTATTATTAATACATATAAAGAGCACAGAAGAGAGCTAAATCTTTATGTGCACGAGGACTTTTTGGATAATGAGATGAATCAGGTTGCAGAAGATTACTTGAATAATACACTTGAAAATGTTGAGGTTCATTTAGTTAGCATAATTACCTATAATGAAAATAAAAAATTGAAATTTGATACAGAGACAGGAATTAGAAATCAAATAGAGACGATAATTGCAGAAAGATATCATTTGTTTGATAATAATAAAATTGATGTTGAGAATAATCCTATACTGAGGCGGATAACATATATTGTTTTTCCTGTATGGGATTTGAAAGGTTTGGTTGAAGAATTCCAAAAGATGATATGATTCAAAATGAGGTACATGATCTATGGAAGAGAAAAAGAATCAAGTTCTTTATAAGTGGCTTGAAATTGATTTGGTTAATATTGCTGAAAAAATGGGACTGTCAGACAAAAGTTGTGACGCAAATTTAGAGTTACTTATGGATACAATTCGTTGTCTTGATTATGAATCTATTGTAGTTGAAAAACCATCAGTGAATTATATTATTACTGTTATTGGTTTAATGTGGGAGCATGTTGATCATACTAAATTTGATTTAAGAAAATTCGTTATTAAAATCTTATCACGTATCGGATATCCTACTTCTGCAATAATATGTGATAAAGATTTCGATAAAGAAAATGGAACTTTTTCAGGAATAGATAGTTGGATAGATGAGGTTGCTCTGACAATTAATCAAATGAAAAACGAGATTATGGTTGCTGACCAAAAATATCTTCTTACAGATTATCAAAAACAGATATGGGATAGCATGGATAACGATAAGGTATTGGGGATATCGGCACCGACATCAGCGGGAAAATCTTTTGTTATTCTTTTGAAACTTGTAGATAAGTTGATAAATGATAATATAGATATTGTATATATTGTTCCGACTTTAAGCTTATTAAATCAAGTAACTGAGGATTTTAATAGAGAATTGAAAAAAGTTGGAGTAACAGATTATTGGATTTCAAATTCATTTGATGATCAACAATTATCGAATAAAAAGAATATTTATATTATGACACAGGAAAAAGCCATAGCTGCTTTTTCTGATACAGAGAAGGCCTTTACAAAAAGATTGATCCTTGTAGCAGATGAAATTCAAAATATTGAAAGAATAAGAGAGGACAAGGATCAAAGAGCTAAAATTTTATATGACACTTTAATTGAATTTAGATATAAAGATAATGTTGAACAAATTATTATATCGGGACCTAGAATAGAACAAATTGAAAAAGTTGGTAAAAGTATTTTTGGTATTGAAACAAAAGATCATACAACGGATATTAGTCCGGTACTCAATTTAACATATAGCATAAAAAAAGTTGATAAAAAGTATTACTTGAAACAGTATTGTGCATTGACACAGGAACCATTGACTTTAGAAATTGAAAATGCAGAAATTATTGAGGGATATGGGAAAAAACAGTATACAGATAGGTATTTGTCATATCTAAACAATGTAGTAAAAGGAGTGGGTGAGAATTGTCAAAATATAGTTTTTTCGCCGACTTCAGATTCCGCGAGAAAGATTGCAATGGCATTAGGTGACACAAGCAACGGGATTGAAAGAGAACTTATTGAGTATTATGGTATGACGGTTAGAGAAAATTATTCTCTTTGTCAAACATTGGAAAAAGGGGTTGCGTATCACCATGGAAAGTTACCTATGCATGTGAGAAGAACCTTAGAAAAAGCGATAGCAGATAAAAAAATAAATACGGTTGTGTGTACGACTACCTTATTGCAAGGAGTCAATTTGCCAGCTCAGAATGTTTTTATTAGGAACCCACATCTTTATGTTAAGAAACAAAAGGAATCTTCTGAATTGACGAATTATGAGATGGCTAATTTGCGAGGTCGGGCAGGAAGATTGTTAAAAGATTATATAGGTCGAACATTTGTGATGGATGAGGATGAGTTTATAGATTCGGAAGGCTACGAGCAGCTTGAATTATTTGAAGATGTTACCAAGGAGCTTCCTTCAGGCTATGAACAAAAGTTTGAAGAATATAAAGATTTTATAGAGGAAGCATTAGATAATAATACGCCAGTAGATGCAACTATGAAAAAATATGGATATATTATTTCATATATAAGACAATCTGTTTTGAAGTATGGTGCTGAATCGCGTGGTCGTATGAAAAATGTTGGAATAAAACTTACACAAAAACAGGTTGCAGCAATTATATTAAAACTCGATTCAATAGACGTTCCTAAAGAAATTTGTTATAAAAACAGATATTGGGATCCGCTTGTATTGGATTTTATTTATAATGAATATGATGGAAAACTCCCTAATACACCGATGGAAAAAGGTGCAAAAAGTAAGTTGGATAAGGCAATGCGTTTTCTTAGGGAAAATGATGTAACGGCTGAAATGTATAATAAAAATATACCTTCAACATATAGGAAGGGGACAATGCGGAGTATAATGTCTGGCTTATCATTACAGTGGGCTAATGGAAAGGCACTTTGTGAAATATTGAACAACTCAAGATATGAGGGAGATGATGGCGCGGATAATATTGATAGTACTATAGAATTGTTGCAAAATACAATCTCGTACAACTTACCATTGTTGCTAAAACCTCTTTATGATATGAAACAATCAGAGAGTCCTTTTTTGAAGTGCATGCAAGTAGGAGCTTTTGGTGTAGTAGAAAGATGCATGATTGAAATGGGAGTTCCAAGGGAATCAGCATTGTATCTGTATAAAAAGATATTTGATGAAAAAGAAATTAAAGTCGAGAATCGATTAGAGTTAGAACAGATAATAAGAGAAAAGATTCGATTAGAATATAAAAACATACCATATTGGATACAGGTGCAGTTGGATTTTTTGATTTAATTTTAGGTATGTTTTATATAAGATTAAAGGAGATGATGCAAAATGATATATGTTATAGAATCTATCATTTTTATTGCAATGATATATATATTTAATAATATACGAAATATGAAATTCTATACATGGGTATTAAAACATAATAAATATACATTTGATGTGTGGGCTCAACAAAAGAGAGTTTTGCTTACAATGTAACAAAGATTGTAGAGATAATGCCAACATTTTCATTTGCACCTACAAGCTGGGATTACTATCAAATGAGAAAAGAATGGTATAATACCTATAATATCGGTGAGAAATTTTTAATATGTATTGGAATGACATTATTAGCTATAAGAGGAATAGTCGGGAATGTTTTAATAGATTTAGTATTTGTTATTACATTTTTGTATGAACGTAAAGTTTTGCGGATAAATTCTATAATTAATTTGGTGAAAGAAATAGATGTTGGGGCAATTATAGAGTCTTTGGTAAGTTTTATTTCTGAAAATGGAAATGTCATATTGCTTATAGTGTTTGTTTCCTTAGCGGTATATGCAATGTATGAACGAAAAAAAATTGCAGCCTATCAATTAGAGGCTATTTGGGGGAAGGATGCAACAAATGTTAAACAAGTAGCTGATCGGCAAAAAGCAATTGAAGATATATTATTTTGTCTTAGAGTCAAAATCTATAATAATTCATGTGTTATTAAACAAAATATTCGACTTATTGAGGCGAGAAAACACACTAATGATTCTTATTTGATAAGTAGATATGAAGATTACACAACGGAAATAGAGCAAATAAAAAAACTTTTAGCTGAAATATGGAATATTCCGTATGGAATAACAATCTATGCTAAACATAATCGAAAAGCATTTGTTCAGTTAAGAATTTTGGAATTACTTCTAAGCGATAATATTGGACGTATAGAATTGGATGAATGCAATAAGCCAGCACTTATAAAAATAGATTTAACTCAATCAAATAGTGAATTAAAGCGGGAGTTTATGATAAAGTGGATGCATTGTATATCTCAAGTGGATGGAATAACTAGGTATTTAAAATATATGAATAAAAAGATGATGAGATATCAAAGGTTGATTACTAATGTTACAGATGTAAAAGAACTAAAAGAAATTGTAGAAAATATAAAAGACTGAGCAATAGGTGAATTATATAGAGCTTGCAATATACATGACACTAGACTATAATGTTCCTATGGCAACAGTTTGGCAACAACCATTCAGTAGGTCGAAATAATCATTGTAATTTATATAAAAATATGCCCCATATCCGAATAGAACTTAAATAAAATAAGTTAATTTAATTTCGGGACATAAAGAGTTTGAATAAGAGAAAATTTTTTTGACCAATGGTTAATTAACCAGAAATTGTCAAGGCTTTCAATAGCAGAGCGCCGACCGGAGCGGAGCGTAGACCTCGAACGACCTGGTCCGGCAGGACTCGATTTAACAAAAAAGGACATCCATCGGATGTCCTTTTTGTTAAAAGAGAGCGCGAGACGGGACTCGAACCCGCGACCCCGACCTTGGCAAGGTCGTGCTCCACCAACTGAGCCACTCGCGCATAGGTTGTTGTGTCGGTCATGTCTGCCAGACACATTTGATATCATACAACATGAGTTACAATTTGTCAACACTAAATTTGAAATATTTATGCAGATTTTTAGGCGACATACAATAAAAAAGTTGACACCAAATGCGATACCACATAAAATAAAATCAAGAGATATAAAGAATGTCAAAGTGGGATAAACTGATAACACATATATGCAATTTATCGAAAGACCTCCGGTTTGAAGAGTTGCGGAATATTGGAAAGCTACGGATATGAGATGAATGCACCGAGAAGCGGAAGCAGTCATTATACGTTCAGAAAACAGGGCTGTATGCCAGTTACAATACCGAAGCATGAACCAATCAAGAAAGTTTATGTGGAAATGGTGCGGCAGATTGTAGAAAGCGAGGCGAAGAATGATGAAGACGCTGAATGATTACATGGCAATGTCTTATCGTATGGAAATTGTAGAAGATAAAGATGAAGGTGGATTTGTGGTTTCTTATCCGGATTTGCCTGGCTGCATTACCTGTGGTGAAACTGTAGAAAGTGTGGTGGCGAATGCACTGGATGCGAAAAAGGCGTGGCTTGAAGCTGCATTGGAAGATGGCGTGGAGATTCATGAACCAGACAGTCTGGAAGATTATTCCGGTCAGTTTAAGCTGAGAATTCCTCGGAGCCTGCACAGATCACTGGCAGAACATTCGCAAAGAGAAGGAATTAGCATGAACCAGTATTGTGTATATCTTCTTTCCAGAAATGATGCAGTCTTTTCAAAATAACGATTGTGAAACACTTATGCTATGCTTGCTTTGAAGTGGCAACAAATTGGCAACAGAAAATCAGCGGGCCAAAATAATATATGTAACAGAATGGCAGAAAAAACGAAACAAATATGTTTGAATCCATCTTTGGATTTGCCGAGTTTGAATAACCATTTGTGAAAATCGAGCCTTTATTTACAACTATTCCAAACAAAAAGTGTTAAGTACTGGCAACGATTTGGCAACATAATCTAACGCAAAAGTGTTAAGCGAAAAAATGATATAAATTATAATATGAAAGAAGACCTTACTGATTTTCTTTTCCAAACTGGAGAGGAATTTCGGAGAGGTCTTCTTTTTATCTATCAGTTTCATTAAAAGATTAAATATTAATTCAAGGAAAGAGAGGCAGTTATGACAGAAGGAAGAAATATAAACTATTACACAAATGATGCACTTATCATGCAGGGAGAACAGATAGATGCAAGTGCATCTGTTAAAATAGCATTAGACCATGGATGGAGTTCTATAAAAGGAGAACACATTTTTATGGAGAATCTTGTCACACCGGTAGATTATACACCGCTTACTAATAATGGATTATTAGAGTACCGTGGCAGGAAATATATTATCGGTCAGGGAAGATTAGGAAAACAGGCAACCAAGACAGAAAACAATAATTATTTTCTCCTGACGCTTGTAGGAATTGCAAAGGAGCTTAGCTATCAGAAGCATGAAAAGGCAACGCATGTTGAACTATATGCCGGGGTACCATTTACGATGTTTGGTGCAGAGAGAAAAGCATTTCGTGAATATCTATGGCACAATGAACAGCTTTCATTTACCTTTGAGGGTGTGCATTATTGTTTTTATCTGGATAAGGTGAAAATCTATGCTCAGTGTTATGCGGCGATTGCAAATCGTATGGGAGATATGAACAGACTTCGATGTGTGGATTTAGGTTCTTGGACAATGGATGTTTTGAGTGTAAAGGATAAGGTATCGATGGATAAGGATGCCTACAACAATGAAAAGTGTTGGAATAGGAGCAGGTAAACTCATCAGATTTAGGCAGGTACTTAATTACAGTCAGTGCTTGCCGCTACATATTGATGAAAGAATAATTATTGGCCGTTATTTTACGAATTTTCAGTAGCATATAATAAAATTGTATTTGATTTTATTCCGATAAAAGATTAAAATAATATTGGTATATTGTGTGTTCGTATGGAGGCAAGATTTATGGAATACATGACAACAGTTGAAATGTCAGAAAAATGGAATATTACTTCTAGACGTATTGGTGTTCTTTGTTCAGAAGGAAGAATAGAAGGCGTTATTAAAAAAGGAAAAACATGGCTGATTCCGGCAGATGCAATTAAACCGGTTGATCAAAGAATTAAGTCAGGAAAATATATTAAGTCCAGAAATTAAGACATGTATTGTGAGAATATTAAGTAGAAAGGAGTCTAGGCTTATGTTACCAGAAGAAAAAGCACGAGTAAAAATAGATAAACAGTTAAGAAATGTCGGTTGGTGCATCGTTTCAAGAAATGAATATTTACCTAATAGTACTGTTGCTGTAAAGGAAGCTTTGATGGTTGGTAATACAGAGAGCGATTACCTTTTATTTATAGATGGAAAAGCAATAGCTGTTGTTGAGGCAAAAAGAGAAGAAAATCCTCTTGGAGATGATGTAAAGAAGCAGGCAGAGGATTATGCAGTGTCGCCACAGTCTTGGTACGCATTGTGGTTTGAGAAGCTTATACCATTAGTTTATATGGCAAATGGAAATAAAATATATTTCAAAAATATGCTTGTCGAAGATAGCGAGTACGAAGAATTATCTCAGATGCATTCACCAAAGAAAATGCTTCAGATGGTTGGGAAGAAGTCTGAGTACGGTGCTCTTCCGTTACTTGAAAAGCGTGGACTACGTGATTGTCAGTATAATGCCGAGATTAAATTTGAAGAGTCATTAAAACTTGGTAACAAAAAGAATCTGGCAGTACTTGCCACAGGTTCTGGAAAGACATATCTTGCATGCCTAGCTTCTTATAGATTGTTAAACTATACATCTACAAAGAGAATCCTTTTTCTTGTGGATCGTAATAATCTTGCAAGACAAACTGAAACGGAGTTTAGCTTATTTGATAGAACAGAGAATCAGATGAGGATGGGGGATTTATATACCATCAATCGCTTGAAGAAAGAAACTGATATTAAGAGTGATATTGTAATCTCTACAATTCAGAAATTGTTTGCAGTTCTTACTGGACAGGATATTCAGGAAGGCAACGAAGATGCAGAGGATGAAATTGCTAAGAATGATGAAGAAAAAGATAACAACGAAGTTGTGGAACTTGGCGATGATTTGAAACTTCCTCCGGATTATTTTCAGCTTATTATTGTGGATGAATGTCATAGATCAATTTATGGTAAGTGGAAAAAAGTATTAGATTATTTCTCTAGTGCTACAGTGTTGGGACTTACTGCAACACCAACACCAGAGGCATATGCATATTTTAATAATAACATTATTGAACAGTATACCTATGATGATTCGGTTGTGGATGGTGTAAATGTTCCGCCTAGAATTTATAGAATCATTACAGATGTTACTGAGCATGGCGGAACGATTGAAAAAGGTTCAAAGGTTATTGAAACAGCAAAGAGAAGCGGTAAGTCAGAAACACATAATGCACAGACTACCGTGGAATATGGTTCTACAGAATTGGATAGGTCTATAGTCAATAAGAGTCAGATAAGAGAAGTGTTGATGGCATATAAGAAGGCTATTTATGAAGATTTGTATCCTGAACGAGAAAAGAAGTGGGAGTATATTCCCAAGACACTGATCTTTGCAAAGAGTGATTCTCACGCAACAGATATTGTAGAAATAGCTAAAGAAGTGTTTAAAACTGAATTTGAAAATGATGAGTTACCAGAGAACTTTGTACAGAAGATTACATATTCTTCCGGTGATTCCAACGCACTTATCAGAGAACTGAGAACTGAGAAGGATTTTAGAATTGCTGTTACCGTAACATTAGTTGCGACAGGAACGGATGTTAAGCCTTTGGAAGTTGTGCTGTTTATGAAGGATGTTCATTCGGATGTGCTTTATACACAGATGAAAGGTAGAGGCTGTCGTGTTATCAGTGATGACAAGTTAAAGGAAGTAACACCAAATGCGGATACCAAAGAATGTTATTATATCGTGGATGCAGTTGGTGTAACAGAATCAGAGAAGAATATTCCAAAGCCAGGTGCAGGACAAGGACCAAAGAGAGCTTTATCTTTGGAGCACTTGCTTGAGAGACTGGCTCATAATGAAGTAAGTGATGATAATCTTATGCTTCTTAGAGATTACTGTTCAACAATTAATAGACGTTATGAGGAAAGTGTATTATTTAGCAGGCATCTAGACTATTTTATTACGAATTATGGATTCGCACCAAGAAAGCTTGCAAATGATATAAATACGGCATTTGCAGAAGGAACATTGGTCGAATATATTGATCCATCGCATGATAATACAGAAAGAATGGCACTTATTTATTGTCTTATAGGAAATTTACAGGCAAGAAATAAATTGCTGGAAATGCAACGGGGGTATATGGTCGAAAGTGATGATAGGGATAAAGTGCTTTATGCAGGTTTCTCAAAAGAATCGGCAAGAACATATATTGAGAATTTTGAAAAATATCTTGAGGATAATAAAGATAGTATAGAAGCACTGCGCATTATTTATAATTCGGAAGATATAGTTATTACACACGAGATGCTTATAGAACTTCGAGACAGATTGTTAGCTGAGAGCAGACAATATGGTGTATATCAGATATGGAAGAATTATAAGATTTTGGACGAGCAGGGTGATGTGGAAGTACTTGATGGCAAAGAAAATGTAAATGCTCTTACGAATTTAATTCAAATTGTACGATACGCATATAAGAAGAACTCAAAGCTTACAAGCCTTATCAATGGTTATGCACAGCGATTTACTTTGTATTGTGGTCAGGCACAACGTGTTCTTACAGAGGACCAGAAGGATATCATGCAACAGATTGCAGAATATATCATTAATGATGGTGCAATCATGGTCATGGAATTGAATGAAACTGATACAGAATTATGGAAGAGAGCAGTTAAGAGTTTTGGTGGTGCGGCATTGGCAAGCGAGATTCAAACGCTTTCAAAATTTATATTAAAGGTGGCATAGTATGGCAAATCAAAAGAGCGAGGCAGCGTTAATAAAAAAGGTTGGAGATATTGCAAATGTAATGGCGGCAGCAGGTGTTGGATTTACAGATTATATAACACAGCTTACATACATTTTATTCCTGAAAATGGATAATGAGAAAGAAGAATTAGGACTTGGCAGTTCAATTCCGGAAGGTTACAAGTGGAAGGAATTGTGTGACCTTAGTGGTACGGATCTTGTAGATAAGTATGAGGAAATTCTCAGTGAACTTTCTAAGGAAGAAGGTCTTATCGGAACTATTTTTACAAGGGCAAGCAATAAGATAGATAGACCGGTTATGCTTGCAAAGGTTATCGAAATGGTAGCCGGAGAAGATTGGTATATGATGGAAGGTGACTTAAAGGGTGCTATTTATGAATCAATCCTTGAAAAGAATGGACAGGATAAAAAGAGTGGTGCAGGTCAGTATTTTACACCGAGAGCACTGATTCAAGCAATTGTGGAAGTAGTAGATCCAAAGATTGGTGAAACCATAGCAGATCCTGCATGTGGAACTGGTGGGTTTCTTCTTGCCGCTTATGAACATATGAAGAATCAAAGTAAGGATATGGAGAAACAAAAGTTTTTGAAGAACAATGCGTTACATGGAGCGGATAATACAGCACTTGTAGTTACGCTTGCATCAATGAATCTATATCTTCACGATATTGGTGTAAATAGAAGCCCTATTGAATATAAGGATTCACTTATAGATACGTCGGATAATATGTACGATGTGATTTTAGCGAATCCACCATTTGGAACAAGACCACAGGGAAGTGTTGAAGTTGCAGCGAATAGACCAGAGTTTATTAAGACAAGCGATAACCAGGTTAATTTTTTACAGCATATTATGTCAATTGTTAAGACTGGGGGACGTGTCGGCGTGGTACTTCCTGATAGTGTGCTTACAGATACCGGAGCAACCGAAAAGGTTAGAGAAAAGCTTTTGAAGGATTTCAATCTTCATACGATTCTCAGATTACCTACAGGTATTTTCTATGCAAATGGAGTAAAGACAAATGTATTGTTCTTTGAGAAAGGCGAACCAACAAAAGAAATCTGGGTATACGATTATAGAACCGGAATAAAACATACTTTGGCTACAAAGCCAATGACAAGGGCGCATCTGCAGGATTTTGTGGATTGTTATTGCACTGGTCATATGCAAGACCGTGTTGCAACGTATAGTGCTGAGAATCCTAACGGAAGATGGAGATGCTTCTCTGAGAAAGAAGTGAAGAACGCTGACAATCTTGATTTCAAATGGATTGATTTGGAAGAAAAGGACGAGAGAACTGTAGCAGAGGTACTTGAAGATATGCAGGCTGAATCTGATGGAATTGCTGAAGCGGTAGCACAGCTTAAGCAGTTGTTGGGAGGAATTGAGATTTGATAGATATTAATTCAATGAAAGACAAAATCCTTGAATTTGCAATTATAGGAAAACTATCAGAACAACGTATTGAAGATGGAAATGCTGAGGAACTGTATAACAAATTAACAAGCGAAAGAAAAAGATTAGCTAATAATAAAATTATTAAGAATAAAGAGTTTGAACTAATATTAGAGGATAAGGGATTGTTTGAAATCCCGAATAATTGGAAATGGATTAGGCTAGGAGAGATATCTTCTATTATCTCAAAAGGAACCACTCCAAGAGGAGGAAATGTTGCATATACAGACAGTGGCATAGGTTTTTTACGTGCTGAAAATCTTGTTGGATATGACCGTATTGATTGTTCAAATATGAAATATGTAGATGAAGATACACATCTAGGTTTCTTGAAGCGATCTATATTGGAAGACGGCGATGTTCTTATATCAATTGCAGGAACATTGGGACGAACTGGGTTAGTAAGAAGCGATAATTTGCCATTAAATACAAATCAGGCGATTGCTTTTATCAGATTCGTATGTAAAGAAGCGATTAATGTCGAGTATGTTTCATATATACTAAATGCACCAACAATTCAAAAAGAATTAGGAAATAAAAAAGTCGATATGGCAATTCCTAATTTATCACTAGATGTAATTGCAAATTCTCTGATTCCATTGCCTCCGTTGGCTGAACAAAAAAGAATTGTTGAGAAAATTAGGAAATCTTTTGAGTGTTTAGATAAGATAGAGGAGCTTCAAACGCAATATGCCTCGGACATTGATGTACTTAAGAGCAAATTGATTGATGCAGGTATTCAAGGCAAATTAACAGAACAACTTCTAGAGGATGGAGTTACAGAAGAATTATTTGCAGAGATTCAGAAAGAAAAGGCGAAGTTAATAAAAGAAAAAAAGATAAAAAAAGAAAAAGCGTTAGTGGAGATATCAGATGAGGAGATACCTTTTGAGATACCTGACAATTGGAAATGGGTAAGATTAGGAGATGTTTGTTCTAAGATATCATCAGGTAATACTCCTACTGGAGGAAGTAAAGGTGGGGCTTATGTTACTGAGGGATTTTGTTTTTTTAGAGAACAGAATGTTTATAATGACGGAATTCATTACGATGGAATGGTATACATTACTGAAGAACTACTAAAAACAAGAGTGAATAGTACAGTTTTGCCTCAAGATATTTTGTTGAATATTACTGGTGGATCAATTGGTAGATGTGCATTGATACCAGATGATTTTTCAAAAGGTAGCATAAATCAGCATATCCTTATTATTCGTGTGGTTGATCCAAGAATAAGACAATATGTCCACATATGTTTATGTAGTCCATACTATCAAAAACTAATAAGGGGAAATGTTGTTGGAGATAAAGACGGATTTAGTGCGGGAAGATGTAAAAATACTTTAATTCCGTTACCACCAATTTCGGAGCAGGAACGAATCATTGGAAAATTAGATGAACTATTGTCACTTATTTAGATTGAGGAAGGAGGCAAGGCAATATGTTGGATGTTGAAAGAAGAATATTGGACATAGATAAGACATTATGTGAAAATATTGATTTGATGGATTTTCAAAATGTAACGAGAGCTCTTGTTTCTCAAAATCTTTTGTCGCAGTCAAGGAATCTCATTGAGCATATTGCAGTTAGAGCATATTCCGAGGGTAAAGATGTTCAAGTGAAATGGGATACAATTAATGCTGGGTTGGATTATATTAAACATAATGGTAAATATCTATTTTTGAGAAAATTCCATAATTTTTTGCAAGAATCGAAATCACATTACACGCCAGATGCTGAAGGGGCAGAAAGATTAATGCTTAAGTATTACCAATATTTTGTGATGATTCGTGGATTTGTAAAAGATGAATATGGATTGGAAATATTACATAATTTAGAAAAGTTTCCAACTGATCAAGATGAAACAATTGAATTATTTCATGAAAAGATAGTAGAAAAATTGAAAATGAGAAGGCAACATGTGGAATATGATCGGACAGAGAGATTATATGTTCATAAAGTTGCACCATTTGTTGTTGGAGGTAGGACTTATTTTGAGATGGTACTTACACCTGCATATGACACAACAAGTAAATTTGAAAGATTTATTGCATATGCTACTTATATGATTCCTTCACATTATTCTATCAAGGCGGCAATATTTAGTGATACCATTGAAATTGATGGTAATGTGATGCCTATAAGTATCATGACAGAGTATACAGTTTCTGTAAGACCTTGTGAATTAAATAATTTTGCAAAAATTTTTGGATATAAAATAAAAATGGATGCTAATCATGCTGAGTATATAGGAATGATGAATTACCTGACTAATTCTGGTGCTAGTTTGTTGGACGTTGTTATGTTATCAGATGATGAGTATGCGAATGTGAAACAAAAAATGTTCGCGAAAGCTCAGGTACATAATTTTGAACCGGTGCTCGATGAATGCCGTGAATTTATTAAGGATAGTAGGTCAGGCTCAAATGTCATTCGTTATTTACTCCATACGCTGAATAATAAGGTAATCAAAGCACAGTATGCTCCAGAAAATAATTCGGTTTTATCAGATTTACGGTTGGAGTATGGATGTATCCCTTTTGATCAAATGCCATTTGCTTCTTCATTGATTCAACATAATCCATCAATATCAGAATTATATGGTTGCATTAATTCAGACAATAGGGAACATGAAATGATTGCTGGATTTATTCTAGAAAATATGAGCACAAATGGTGTGTTATACACTACGGATAAGGAATTAAAGAAATTTGCTTCGGATGCAGAGCAATTAATTGATAAATTTAATGCTAAGGTTTATTACAAGCATAGAGCAAGAAGAAATATTGCTAGGTTTGGCGACAATTATTACATAAAAGGGGCTTTAACTGACACTAAGACCATAATTGAAGCTTTACAGGAAAAATCGATAGAAGGTCTCCAAGGATATGAGAATGCAATGTGTTCATGGATTGAAGAGAAAGGCAATATTGATAGTGAGGAGAAGAAAAATATATTAGTAAAGTTATATGCTAATAGTAATGTGGCTCTTATATATGGTGCTGCAGGAACTGGAAAGACATATCTAATTAATTTATTGTCACAGTTTATGGATTCTCAAAGCAAATTATATTTGGCTAATACATATCCAGCGGTAGAAAATTTGAGGCGAAAAGTGAAAGCACAGAATTGCGATTTTATGACAGTTAAGAAGTATGCCATGTCTAGTAGTGTATCAAAGAAGTACGATGTTCTTATTGTAGATGAGTGCAGTATGGTTAGCAATGAAGATATGGTAGCAGTGTTTAACAAGATTGATTGTAGGCTAATGCTTTTGGTTGGAGATACATATCAGATTGAATCTATTACCTTTGGCAATTGGTTTTCAATGGCAAAGTATTTTATTCCACAATATACATGGTATGAGCTGACTATGTCATATAGAACAAATGACCCAATGTTACTTGATTTGTGGACTAAAGTACGAAATATTGATGAAGATTTGACGGAATATATTGTTCATAATAGATATTCGTCAAATTTGGATTCTTCTGTATATAAAAAACAGGCTGAGGATGAGATAATTCTTTGTCTTAATTATGATGGGTTGTATGGCATTAATAATATTAACCGATTCCTTCAGGAGAATAACAAGAGTGAGCCACATATATGGGGACTATGGACATATAAGGTTGGGGATCCAATATTGTTTAATGAATCAGATCGATTCGCCCCTTTATTGTATAACAATTTGAAAGGAACGATTGTTGATATTGAGGAGGATTTAGAAAACGAAAAAATATGGTTCAGCATAGAGATAGACAAGCCATTAACTGAATTAGATGTACAATATTATGATATAGAACTCTTAAAAGATAGAACACCAGGAAAATCAGTAATACGGTTTTATGCACGAAAGAAAAAGGAGAGTGATGATGACAGAAGTATTGCAGATGATACTGTCATTCCATTCCAGATTGCATATGCTGTTTCCATCCATAAGGCTCAGGGTCTGGAATATGATTCAGTAAAAGTAATAATAACACGAGAAGTTGATGAACGAATTACGCATAACATTTTTTATACGGCAATTACTCGGTCCAAAAGGCTTTTGAAGATATACTGGAGTCCTGAAACGCAGGAAAAGGTTATTAATTCATTTGAATTATCAGATAATAAACGTGATGCAACTATATTTGCGGCTCAGACAGGATTAAAGATGGTGAAAATGAGGGGAAAAAGAAATAAAGAGCAGGTTAATAGATAGAATTATGAATTCGAAATATATTTTTCAAGGATATCTTTGAGTGGAAAAGGAGTGACATTAAATGGTAGATATATATACAGATAAAAAAGAATCAAAGGACTGGATTCTTCAAAACGACTTGTATTTCAATTTAAATACAAGTAATGAAGAAATGTCCTCAAATGAAATAAATCTCATTCAGCAAGTAGATGAGGCGAAGTTGACACCAGATAAGCATATTGAAACAAAATATGGTTTAGGTACAATCCGTAATTTGTCATCTGGCTGCAAGACATTACTTAATATTGTAAAGCATCCTGATAAGGTGGTGAATGTAGAAGAATGTGGTCCGAATGTGCTTAAAATAATTTTTACTATGGATAATATAAAGATTTATATGTCCAGACCATCGCTTTTTGATATCCCGGATGATGTGCAAATCAGATTCAATGATTCTGATATAGTGACCGGAGGGAGAGGATATAATGCCTGGTGGGGCAAGGAGTATGAAAGGAGAGAAGCAGATGATTTATAAGAATATTACATTTAAAGCAGATCCATTTTCATACAATCTGGAATTTGACGATAGAATAACTCTTGTTGGCGGAAATAGCGGTACCGGTAAAACAGTGCTTTATGAAATGTTAGAAGATCTACGATTAACTAATGAATACAAAGCTATAAAATTGTTTAATTACAAATCAGATAATTTCTCAGAGTCGATTGGAAAGTGCAGAGATAGTTTTATTGTGGTTGATAATGCCGATAATTTGATTAATGATGAGGTCAGACGTTTTATTAATTTTGAGCCGTCGAATCAATATATGCTTTTCCTACGAAATTGCGATGGACTAAATGTATCTGATAAGAGTTTTAAGGTGTTGAAGTTTGATAATAATAGGATAACACTGGAAGAGGAGTTGTGATATGAAGTATTTATGGACAGAAGATACCGGCGCAGGACTTCACTTCTGGAAATTGGTTAACCAACTTTTCTTCAATGATGCACTTGTTGTCGAAAGTAAAGAAAGCAATCAGGGCTTATTGGATGCGTTGTCAGATATTGAAATGAAAGAGGACGATAAGTATTATATTGCATTTGATTATGTGGTTGATAATCAGGATATTCGTAACAAGTATCGTATGTT
>OGOI01001144.1_pt1 | contig 17410 bp, 18 predicted proteins | sample 1552631 | NCBI WGS metagenome assembly OGOI01 (sample SAMEA2580204, study PRJEB22360) | human gut metagenome | biome: human gut; feature: human-associated habitat; material: faeces | place: Denmark | collected 2008/2010 | reverse complement strand
TTCATACTCCCGGTACAGACACCGCAGGTGCGCGGCGTGGCCGTGCTTTGCCAAGGCGGGGGTAATGCTGGGACCCAGCGCCGCATCACAGAACTGGTCAGCGCCCTGACCGGCGTGGGGGCCAGCCATATTACCGTAAACAAAATGCAATCATAGGGAGGGCTAACGATATGGAAGGCAGAGCAACCAAACGGTATGCCACATTGGCGGCGCTTACCCTGGCGTTGGGCGGTGCAGTGTTTTTGAACTGGTCGTTCGCCGGGCGCACCCCGCAGGCGGGAACGCCGGAAGCCGTTGTGCAGGCTTCGGCGGAAGCTGACGAGGATACGGTACAGACTGCCGCCCGGCAGCCGGAAACAAACGCGGCGGTGGAACCCATGACCGCCCAGGCAGTGTTTGATCCGCTGGAAAGTGAACCTCAGACCGCCGCCCAGGCGGATGCAGCGGAAGAAATGGAATCGGGCGGGCAGGCAGGCAAAAATTACGGCGAAGCCCAGCTTGTCAGCGTCAGCAAGGATTCCGGTACGGAATTTTTTGAACAGGCACGCCTGAACCGCTCCAAAGCGCGGGACGAGGCACTGGACGCTATCAAAAAGACACTGAAAAGTGCGGATTTGAGCGAAAGCGAAAAAGACAGCATTACCCAAAAGCTGCAAAACCAGATCAGCAGCATCACGGTGGAATCTAGCATTGAAAGCCTGATTAAATCCAAAGGCTTTGCGGACTGTGTTGTCAGCATTGGGGAGGGACGCGCGGATATCACCGTTATGACAGAAAACGACGCCCTGACCGCGGATGAAGTGACCCGCATCCGGGATGCCGTTTTAGGCAAGTGCAAGGGCCTGAGCGCGCAGGATATCACCGTTGTGGAGGTAAGATAAACCATGACCGGCAGGGAAGCGCTGCATAACCGCAGTCAAACCCTGCCGGCTTTGCCTTTTTATGCAGGAATCATGAATAAGTATTGCAAAAAATAGCAAAAGAGGGTATTATAAACTAATAGTCAACCTCTTCGGCACACTAAAGCACAAGGTTGGCGTGCAGTGCAAATGTGCAGCACCGCAGGAATGGTGCGGAGAACTTGCTCAGCACTGGTATAGATAAGGGAGGAAATGTTATGAAAAAGTTGATTTCTTTTGCTGTGGCGGGCATGTTTGCCCTCAGCCTTGCGGCCTGCGGCTCCAGCAGCAGTGCAGCTGCAAGCATCACGGAAAGCTCTGCCGAAAGCACGGCAGCATCCACTGCTGACAGCGCCGCTGCAGACAGCGACTTGGCCTACCTGCAGAACAAGGGCAAAATGACCATCGGCTACACCGTGTATGAGCCGATGAACTACACCGATGAAAGCGGTACCTTTACCGGTTTTGATACCGAACTGGCAACAGCTGTGTGTGAAAAGCTGGGCGTGGAGCCGGATTTTGTCGAGATCAACTGGGATACCAAAGAGACCGAGCTGGCTGCCAAGAGCATTGACTGCATCTGGAACGGCCTGACCCTGACCGATGACCGCGAGGCCAATATGGCCTGCACCAAGCCTTACGTCAAGAATGCACAGGTGGTTGTGATGAAGGCTGACGCCGATTACACCTCCACCGCAGACCTTGCTGGTAAGACCGTTGTGGCTGAGTCCGGATCTGCTGGCGAAACTACCATTGAAGAGGACGAGGGCCTGCAGCAGGCAGACTTTGTTGCCAAGAGCGTGCAGACCGACTGCCTGATGGAAGTTGCTGCCGGCACCGCTGACGCCGCTGTTCTGGACCTGACCCTGGCTAGCGCTATGATCGGCGAAGGCACCGACTATGCAAACCTTGTCATCAAGGACGAGCTGAATGTGGAAGAATACGGTGCTGCTTTCCGCAAGGGCAGCGATGTCGCCGCCGCTGTGGATACCGCTTTCGATGAACTGAAAGCGGACGGTACCATGCAGACCCTGGCCGACAAATACGGCCTGACCCTGGCAGACTGATCATGGGGGAAGCGGGTGTGATTTGGAGCCGCCTGACCAGCGCCTTCCTAATGAACTGTCAGCTTTTTGGGCTGACGCTGTTGTTTGCCCTGCCGCTTGGCCTTTTGGTGTCACTTGGCTCCATGAGCCGGTTCACACCGCTGCGGGGCGTGGTCAAAACCTTTGTGTGGATCATCCGTGGCACGCCGTTGATGCTGCAAATCATCGTTATCTACCTTGGCCCCGGTCTGATGGGCTTTGCCAGTCCCTGGGGTTCCAGCACCAATGGCCGCCTGCTGGCGGCGGTGGTGGCGTTTGTCATCAATTACGCCTGCTATTTTTCCGAAATTTACCGCGGCGGTATTGAGTCTGTTCCCGTTGGCCAGACGGAAGCCGGGCAGGTGCTTGGCATGACCAAGAGCCAGATTTTTTTCCGCGTTACGCTGCTGCAGGTCATCAAGCGCATCCTGGCTCCCATGGGCAATGAGGTCATGACCTTGATTAAAGATACCTCCCTTGCCAATGTGATCGCCAACAAGGAAATCATCATGATGGCAAAGGAATACAGCGCCAAGGGCTTGATCTGGCCGCTGTTCTCCACCGCGCTTTTCTTCCTGGTGTTTGTCGGGGCAATGACCCTGCTGTTCAACTGGCTGGAAAAAAAGCTCAGCTATTTCCGGTAAGGGGGACGTACATATGGCACTTTTGGAAGTTACCGGCATCAGCAAAAACTTTGGCAGTACCCATGTGCTGCAAAACATCTCTCTCAACCTGGAAAAAGGTGAAGCACTGGCCATCATCGGTTCTTCCGGCTCCGGCAAAACAACGTTGCTGCGCTGCCTGAACTTTTTGGAAACGCCGGATACCGGTGTGATCCGTGTGGACGGCAAAACCCTGTGGGATGCCGCTGACCCGGCCACCCACCGTGAAAGTGAAGTGCGCAAAAAGCGCCTGCATTTCGGCCTTGTGTTCCAGAACTTCAACCTTTTCCCGCAGTATACGGCTTTGCAGAACATTACCCTGGCCGGGGAGCTGCTGGCAAAAGAAAAACCGGAGTATAAAGCCAACCGCAAAGCGATTCATGCGGAACTGGAAGAAAAAGCCCGCACCCTTCTGGCACAGATGGGCCTTTCGGAGCGGGAAAACCATTACCCGCACCAGCTTTCCGGCGGCCAGCAACAGCGTGTGGCTATTGCCCGCGCCCTGGCGCTGGAACCGGATATCCTTTGCTTTGATGAACCAACCAGCGCCCTTGACCCGGAGCTGACCGGCGAAGTTCTGCGCGTTCTGCGCGATCTGGCCGACCAGAAAACTACCATGATCATTGTCACGCACGAAATGTCTTTTGCGCGCGATGTGGCAGACCGCATCCTGTTTATGGATGGCGGCGTGGTGGTCGAGGAAGGCCCTGCCCACCAGGTGATCGAACACCCGCATGAGGAACGTACCAAACAGTTCCTTTCCCATTACGGCACCTGATGCGCCGGATGACCGCCGCTCGGTGGTCATTCCAAGCGGCATAAAATAACAAGCAAAATGCTCCCTGCCTGTTTTACCGGCTGTACGGTAACCAGGCAGGGAGCTTTTGCTATTTTATAACTCCGTGAAGCGATAAGAATCGAAAATAATGGAAATCAGAGATAGAACAGCAAGTTTATTTTGCCTCGATCTCATCCAATTCTTTCAGCCACAAAGCGTTACAGGCATCGCTCGGCATACGCCAGTCGGCGCGGGGGCTGAGGGTGACGGAACCGACCTTCGGTCCATCCGGCAGGCAGCTGCGCTTGAACTGCTGGGCAAAGAACCGGCGGTAGAAGTTGCGCAGCCAGGCCAGCAGCACTTCCGGCTCATACCGCCCGGCAAATGCGGCCAACGCCAGGTGATAAATCTTGGCGGGTCCAAACCCAAAGCGCAGCACATAATACAGGTAAAAATCATGCAGCTCATACGGCCCAACCAGCTTTTCGGTCTGCTGGGCAATGGTGCCATCCGCGGCGGAGGGCAGCAGCTCCGGGCTGACTGGGGTATCCAGAATATCCACCAGCACATCACGCAGCACCGGTTGGCCGCAGGTATCGGCCACATACTGCACAATGTGGCGCACCAGCGTTTTGGGCACCCCGGCGTTCACACCGTACATGCTCATGTGGTCGCCGTTGTAGGTGGCCCAGCCGAGGGCCAGCTCGCTCAAATCTCCGGTGCCGATCACAAAGCCGCCGTTCTTGTTGGCGTAATCCATCAATTCCAGCGTGCGCACACGGGCCTGGCAGTTTTCAAAGGTCACATCATAGGTGTGCGGGTCTTGGCAGATATCGGCAAAGTGGCTTTCCACCGTGTTGGTAATGTTGATTTCGGTAAAGCTGACGCCCAGTGCTTCGCACAGAATCTCCGCGTTGGAGCGGGTGCGCTTGGTAGTTCCAAAGCAGGGCATGGTAATGGCAATAATGTCCTTGGGGTCACGGCCCAGCACCTTGCAGGCACGCACGGCAACCAGCAAAGCCAGGCAGGAATCCAACCCGCCGGAAATACCCACAACAGCGCACTTGGCGTGGGTGTGCTCCATACGCTTGGCAAGGCCCTCAGCCTGGATGCGCAAAATCAGCTCGCAGCGCTCGGCGCGAGCAGCATCATTCTGCGGCACAAATGGCGTGGGGGAAACAAACCGCGTCAGCGGTGCTTCTGCCACTTCCAAATCAAAGCTGATGGTCGTGTATCCGGCGGCATCCGGGACAAAGGTCGTGTTGCGGATACGCTCCTGCACCATTCGGCCAAGGTCCAGCTCGGTTACGGCGGTACCGTTGGCGAAAGGCTCGGCCTCGCACAGCAGCGTACCGTTTTCCGCAATCAGATTGTGGGCGGCAAAGGTCATATCGGTGGTGCTTTCACCGTGCCCGGCGTCAGCATACACATAACCGCACAGCAGGCGGGCGCTCTGCCCAGCCACCAGCTCCCGGCGGTAGGCAGCTTTGCCTACCGTTTCATCGCTGGCAGAAAGGTTTGCAACCACCGTTGCCCCGGCCAGCGCATGGCTACAACTGGGGGGCACAGGGGCCCAAAGGTCCTCACAGATTTCCACCCCAAGCACAAACTCCGGCATCTCGCGGCAGGCAAACAGCAGGTTGGTGCCAAACAGAGTGCGCTGCCCGGCAAAGGTGATTTCAAACGCATCTTTTGGGCCCGGCACAAAATGGCGGCGCTCGTAAAACTCGCCGTAATTGGGCAGGTAGGTTTTGGGTACAAGGCCCAACAGTTGCCCCTTGCAAACAACCGCTGCACAGTTGTACAGCTTGCCGTTATGGCGCACCGGCAGGCCAACCAACGCCACCACGTCCAGCTCTTTGCTGGCATCGAGAATCTGAATCAGCCCATCCTCGGCACCGCGGCACAGTGTTTCCTGCAGAAACAGATCGCTGCAGGTATAGCCGGTCAGGGTAAACTCCGGCAGGCAGAGCAGTTTGGTTCCGGCAACAGCCTGTGCGCGCATGGCGGCAATGATCTGCTGCGTATTGTAGGCACAGTCAGCAACATGCAGCGCAGGGCTGACGGCTGCTGTGTGCAAGAATCCGTATTTCATGGGTAGCCCCCTTAATCATAAGGCAATACCGCATAATTCTAAGTGCCGATACGGCGAGCGAGGTGCGGCAGATGCCAAGCCAAAAGCGCAGATAATACTGGATGTCTTATCGAGCATTTTGGCAACGCAGATGCCGTGCCGCAGCCGCCGGAGCGGTGCTTAAGCCGTCAGGCGGGAATTGTGCGGTGTTGCCATAATAAAATAGCACTGGTACCATGATAGCATAGCCACCCGGGAAAGGCAAGAAGCGGCAATTTACAAGATGACAAAATGTAATATATAGTTGACATAATGTAAGGCACATGCTATACTGCAATCACAGCAGCAAAGCAAGGGGCTGCCACAAAAGGATGCAAGAAAAGGGGAGCCATATGCCCAAAAACCTGAAACTGAAAGCTGCCCGTGCCGAAAAGGATATGACACAGGCCGCTTTGGCCGAAGCCGTCGGCGTTTCGCGCCAGACCATCAACGCGATTGAAAAAGGGGAGTATAACCCCACCATCAACCTGTGCCGCGCGATCTGCAAGGCACTTGGCAAAACATTGGACGAACTGTTCTGGGAGGAACCATAAATGAAACAAAATATTTTCAGCAAAAAGAACCAGCTGGACGAAATGCAGGAACAGACCCTGCGCAAAATTGAAAGCCGCGGCTTCTGGCTGATGTGGTGGGGCCTGTTTGCCATTATGATATTCCAGCTTATGATGCAGGCGGACATCAGCCAGATGGCAGGGGAATGGATCGTGTTTATGGCCGCGTGCCTTTACACGCTGGAAGAATGCCTGCGCAATGGCATTTGGGACCGCCACATCAAGGCCAGCCTTAGTACCAGCATTGTGGGCAGCCTGGTCGGTGGTGTGCTTTCCGCAGTGGTCATGATGTTTGCGACCCATAGCCTGGCTGTTGCCGGTGTGACCGGCGTTATTACGGTCGTGTTCACCTTTACGCTGATGCAAGCGGCAATTTCGGAGTATAAAAAACGCCACCAGGAACTGGAAAACGCGCCGGAAGAAACTGATGAACAGAAATAAAAACTGCCGGCAGTATGGTTTATGATAAGGCGTTTTGCTGCGCTGCAAAACGGATAAGATGGCCGCAAAAGATAAACACAGCCAATCATCAAAATCAGAAAGCCAGAGCGGAACGGTTGTTTTCGGCCATTTGCTCTGGCTTTTTGCTGCCGGGCAGGTGCATTTTTATGCAGGAAATATTTCGTGTTCTATCCCTCGCCCTGGCTCCGCTGGATTTTATTTTGCGGGCGGGCTGTTAGCCACGGTACACTGCTTGCAAACAGTACAAAATTGTGGTAAGCTATTAACAAATATCACAACCATTCAATTCTGCCGGCTTACCCGGCAGCGGGAGGATAGAGCTATGGATGTACGCAACAGCATTGATGGCAGCCTGCAGATCTCCAATGAGGTCGTAGCCAAGATCGCCAAACTGGCCGCACTGGAAATTGATGGCGTGGCCGATGTTTCTTCCGGCAGCATGCAGAGCGTGCGCGGGTTGCTGAGCAAAGCCAGCCTGCAAAAGCCTGTTACGGTGGATTTAAGCGATGGCGTTGCTGTGGTGCAGGTGCATGTAATTGCCAAGTACGGCAGCAAAATTATGCCTGTCTGCGCCAAAGTGCAGGAAAACGTCAAGCAGACCATCCAGAATATGACCGGCATTACGGTTTCCCGTGTGGATGTGATCGTTGCCGGGCTGGAAGAGCCTGCCGCAGACCAGCATAAATAATTGAAAGATGGGAATAGTGACAATGGAACAGAATCTTACCCGCCGCGAAGCACGCGAAAATGCTTTTCTTGCGGCTTTTTCCGCAACCTTCCACCCGGATGATCCGCAGCCGGTGCTGCTGAACCAGCCCGAAAGCCACGAGCATCCGTTGGATGAGTTTTCCCTGCGCATTCTGCGCGATATGGAAGCCCATTCGGAAGAAATTGATGATGTGATCCGTGCAAACCTCAAAGGCTGGACCATTGCCCGCGTTCCGCGTGTCAGCCTGGTAGCCCTGCGTGTGGCCCTGGCTGAAATGATGTACGGCGAAGAAAAAAAGACCAGCGTTGCCATCAACGAAGCCGTTGAACTGGTCAAAAAGTATGGCTCTGACAAGGACTATCAGTTCGTCAACGGCCTGCTTGGCACCGTGGCACGGGCGCAGGATAAGCCCGCCGAAGAATGAGAACACTGGGCATCGATACAAGCAATTACGCAACCTCTCTGGCCGTGTTTGACACAAACGCCGGAGAGGTTGTTTGCGATTGCAAACGCTTCCTGCCCGTGCGGGAAGGTCAACTGGGCCTGCGCCAGAGCGATGCGCTGTTCCACCATACCGCCGCCCTGCCGGAAATGCTGGCAGAACTGGGCCAAAAGGTGAACCTGACGCAGATCGAAGCTGTCGGCGTATCCGCCAGGCCCCGCCCGGTGGATGGCTCCTATATGCCATGCTTTTTGGCGGGCGTCAGTGCGGCCACAGCGTTCTGCGCGGCCAAAGGCATTCCGCTGGTTCAAACGACCCACCAGCAGGGGCATATCTCCGCGGCCCTTTTTGCGGCCAGCGGGGCAGACCTGTTCGGCAAAGAAGAGCTAGTGTTCCATGTGTCCGGCGGAACCACTGACCTTTTGCACTGCAAGGGGCCGGACAGCATTACCTGCATTGGCACTAGCAGCGACCTGTACGCGGGCCAGGCAGTGGACCGCCTTGGCGTGCGGCTGGGCTATGCGTTCCCGGCGGGCATCTATGTCAGCCGGCTGGCGGCAGCCTGCACCGAGAACATCAAACCCAAAGTCAGCGTGCGCGGCACAACCTGCAGCCTTTCCGGCTTGCAGAACCAGTGCGAAAAGCTGCTGGCAGAGGGCAAAAGCCCGGAATATGTCAGTAAGTACTGCCTGCTCTGCGTGGCAGAAACCCTGCGCCGCATGGCCGCCGCTGCCCTGGAGCGGAACCCCGGTTTGCCCGTGGTGTTTGCAGGCGGCGTGATGAGCAGCGAGATCGTGCGGGATTATATCACAAAACGGATGCAGTACGCCTATTTTGTGCCCGGCAAGTTTGCCAGCGATAATGCCATCGGCGTGTCCATCCTGGCGGCAAGGGAGATCAATGCATGGCCGAATACATCAATGTAACCACCCTGAACCTGCTGGCTAAACAGGTGCTGGAGCAGTGCGAACCACTGAATAACCTCATCGTCTGCGGCGAGGTTTCCAACTTTACGCGCCATTACAAAAGCGGCCACTGCTACTTTACCCTGAAAGATGAAAACGCCGCCATCAAGTGTGTGATGTTCCGAGATAAAGCGCGTCTGTTGGGCTTTGCGCCGGAAAACGGCATGCTGGTGCTGGCGTATGGCCGGGCAACGCTGTATGAGCGGGACGGCGCATTCCAGCTGTATTGCGATTATATGCGCCCCTTTGGTGCCGGTGCGGCCCAGATGGCCTTTGATGCGCTGAAGAAAAAGCTTTCTGCCGAAGGCCTGTTTGATGCTGACCACAAACGCCCGCTGCCGCCTATGCCGCAGTGTATCGGGTTGGTCACATCCAAAACCGGTGCGGCATTGCAGGATGTGATCCACATCATCACGCGGCGGTGGCCGATGGTCAAACTGCTGCTGGCCCCCGTCAGTGTGCAGGGGCTGGAAGCGGAAAAGAGCATTGTGGATGGCATCCGCCGCCTGGATGCAGACCCGCGCCCGGATATAATTTTAATCACCCGCGGCGGCGGTAGCAAAGAGGATTTGTGGGTGTTCAACAGTGAGCGCATTGCCCGCGCAGCCTATGCCTGTGAAAAGCCAGTCGTTTCTGCGGTCGGGCATGAAATTGATACCACAATTCTGGATTATGTGGCTGACCTGCGTGCTCCTACACCTTCCGCAGCGGCGGAACTCTGCGTGCCGGATCAGGCACAGGTGCGGCACGAAATATTCATTTTACAACAAAATATTCAAAAAAATATACAGTCCCGCCTGGAAATGTGCTATAATAAATTCAACATCATTTCCCCGGCTGCAGCCATGCAGAACGAAAAAACAGGAATTGACGCCCGTGCGCAGCTTTTGCGGCAAACGACAGCACAGATACAGGCCGTTGCAGCCCAAAAGGCAGCTACCTGCACCCAGGGGCTGCACACCGCTGCTGCGATGGCAGCGTCACTGAATCCATATGCAGTCCTTGCACGCGGCTATACCATGGTCGCGGATGCCCGCGGCCGCTGCCTGACAACAGAACATCTGAAGCCGGGGCAGAAGATCACTGTTATCGGCAGCAATGCAGCCGCACAGTGTACGGTGGATGCCGTGGCACCCACTCAGGGGAACCCTGAAAAGGAGCAAACCGATGAGAGCACCTAAAACCTTTGAAGAAGGGCTCCAGCGCCTGCAGGAGCTTTTGGCAAAAATGCAGGATGAAACCACAACGCTGGACCAATCCGTTAAACTGTATGCCGAAGCTGCCCAGCTGATCCAGTACTGCAACACGGCGCTGGACAAGGCAAAATTACAGATCGAAGAGATCGACGCATCGCTGGCACAGCCCGGCGCGGATGAGTGAACCCGCAGGATAAGGAGGCTTTTCCCCATGGAACAGGAACGTTATCAACAGCAGTATAAAGCCTTTGTACAGCAGGCGGAGCAGCGCCTGAACGAACTGTGCGATGTTTATCTGCCGGTAAAAGCCCAAATCAGCCAGGCAGCGCGTTACAGCCTGCTGGGCGGCGGCAAGCGTGTGCGCGCCGTGCTGGTGCTGGCTGCCTGTCAGATGGCGGGCGGCGATACCGCAGCTGCAGCCGACTATGCCGCGGCGCTGGAAATGCTGCACTGCTATTCCCTGATTCACGATGACATGCCCTGCATGGATAATGATGATTACCGCCGCGGCCGCCTGAGCTGCCATAAGCAATATGGCGAAGCAACCGCCCTGCTGGCGGCGGATGCCCTGGTTACAGCAGCCTTTGAAGCTGTTGCCAACGCGCCGACCCACCCCCAAAGCCGGGTGCAGGCGGCGGCTCACCTGGCCAAAGCAGCCGGGGCACGCGGTATGTTGTATGGCCAGGAACTGGATAAGCATTACGAAACCGTGCACGCCAGCGAAAGCGAGCTGCTGGAACTGCATGCCCACAAGACCGGCGCATTGATTATTGCCGGTGTGGACCTTGGCTGCGATGCCGCTCAGGCGGACGATGCCCTGTGCACTGCCCTGCAGCATTATGCCGCGGAGCTGGGGCTGGTGTTCCAGATCGTGGATGATATTTTGGATGTGACCGCCACAACGGAAGAACTGGGCAAGCCTGTTGGCAGCGATGCCGAAAACGACAAAACGACCTTTATCACCCTGTATGGGCTGGAAGGTGCCCGCAGCCTGGCAAAGCAGCATAATGATGCTGCCCTGGCTGCCCTGGCGGATCTTGGCCCGGAAGCAGACTTTTTGCGCGAGATGGCAGTGGAGCTGCTGACCCGCAGCAAGTAACATATTACAGCAGGGCAGGCGGTGCGGCCCACTGCCCGGCAGCTTTGCCGGGAACCCGCCTGTTTGGCCCGGTGTGAGGAGAAAACTACCATGATGACGCTTTTGCGCGAAGCGCTGAGCTGGAATTATGTGCTGGTAACGGCGGTCATCAGCTCGCTGCTGGCACAGTTCACCAAAGTGATTCTGAACCTGATTATCCTTGGCAAATTTATCCCGGAACGCCTGTGGGGCGCAGGGGGCATGCCCAGTGCACACTCCGCAACGGTATGTGCGCTGTTGGTTGCCACCGGGCGCTACTGCGGCACAGGCTCCACGGAGTTTGCCCTGGCGCTGGTTTTGGCCATTATTGTAATGTATGACGCAATGGGTGTGCGCCGGGAAACGGGCGAGCAGGCCAAGATTCTGAACCGCATGCTGAGCGAATGGATGGATCGTGAATCAGATGCCATGCCCTTTTTGGGAGATAAAAAACTGAAAGAAATGGTGGGTCATACCCCTATCCAGGTTCTTACAGGTGCCATTTTTGGCATTGCTGTTGGCCTTTTGATGCCAATGGTGTAAAAACAGAGCAAACGAGGTATGTGATTATGAAATATCCTTATCTGGATAAAATCCAGAAAAACGGGGATGTAAAAAAACTGCCGCAGCAGGAACTTCCGCTTCTGTGTGAGGATATCCGCAATTTTTTGATTGAAAGTGTTTCCTCTACCGGCGGGCACCTTTCGTCCAACTTGGGCGTGGTGGAACTTACGGTGGCTTTGCACCGTGCGCTGACTCTGCCGCAGGATAAAATTTTGTTCGATGTCGGTCACCAGTGCTATACCCACAAGCTGCTGACCGGCCGCCGGGAGGGCTTTGCCCATCTGCGCCAGGTGGACGGCCTTTCGGGCTTTCCCTCCCCGCAGGAAAGCGACTGTGATACCTTTATTGCGGGGCACGGCAGCACGGCGCTTTCCACCGCCATCGGTGTGGCACGCGCCAAAAAGCTGAAAAAAGAACCCGGCAAGGTCGTTGCCATCATCGGGGATGGCGCGTTCACCGGCGGCATGGTCTATGAGGGCATGAACAACGTCAGCAACCTGAACAACCTGATTGTGGTGCTGAACGATAACAAAATGTCCATCTCCAAAAATGTCGGTCAGATGGCAAATTATCTAACCAAACTACGCACAGACCCAAAGTATTTCCGGGTTAAGGCTCATATGGAAACCGCGCTGGAGCGTATCCCCGCAGTGGGCACTGCTCTGGTAGAGGTGCTGCAGGAAGGAAAAAAGATCATCCGCCGCGGCATCTACCACTCCACAATGTTCGAGGAAATGGGGTTCCAGTACGTTGGCCCGGTGGATGGCCACGATGTTACCGAGCTGACCCGGATCTTTACCAACCTGCAGGAACAGTATTCCCCGGTGTTTTTGCATATTGTCACCCAAAAGGGTAAGGGTCTGAAACCGGCGGAAGAAAATCCCGGCGAGTTCCACAGCGTTTCCGCGTTTGATCTGGATCACCTGACAAATCCGGAAATGTCGCCCAAGGATTCTTTCTCCAACCGCTTCGGCAACAAGCTGGCGGCCCTGGGCAGGGAAGTGCCTAACCTGTGCGCCATTACGGCAGCTATGAAATACGGCACTGGCCTGAACTTCTTCTACCGCGCCATTCCGGAACACTTTTTTGACGTTGGCATGGCGGAAGAGCACGCCGTAACCTTTGCGGCGGGCCTTGCCAGCCAAGGCATGCTGCCGGTTGTGGCTATCTACTCCACCTTCTTCCAGCGCGCTTATGACCAGATGATTCATGATGTGAACCTGATGCATCTGGATGTGCTGTTTGCCGTGGACCGTGCTGGCCTTGTGCCGGGCGATGGCGAGACCCACCAGGGCATTTATGATACCGGCTATTTCAGCCAAATCGGCATCCCGGTGTATTCTCCGTGCAACTATGCGGAACTGGAATACTGGCTGGAAGCACTGGTCAAAACCATGCGCGGCCCCCGCGCCATCCGTTATGCCCGCGGAGAAGAAAAGCCGGCTCTGGCGGCCCTTGGATGCACCGGCAAACCCTATGATATGCTGTGCGGTGCGGACAAGGCCGATACCGTTCTTGTCAGTTATGGCGCTGAAACCGAGGAGATTCTTGCCGCGGCGGAACTGCTGTGCCACCAGGGAATGGCAGCGGACTGCTGTAAGCTGGTGCAGGTTTATCCCTTGCCGGATGGTCTCTGCCGCCAGCTTTCCAACTATAAAACCATCCTGTTTGCAGAGGAATCCGTGGCAACGGGCGGTATTGGCCAGCAGCTTTGCACTGCCCTGCAGGCAGCAGGTTGGCAGGGCCGCTTTATCCTGCGCGGGGTAGATAACACCCATCTGCTGCACGCCACAGTGCCGCAGCTGCGCCGGGACCAGGGCTTGGATGCTCATACTCTGGCCCAGGACGTTTTGACCCGTAACTGAAATAAGTGAACCGAAAGGTTGTTCATCAATGAAAATTCGTCTGGATCAATACCTTTGCCAAAACGGCTATGCCCAAAGCCGGGAGCGCGCCAAAGCACTGATCATGTCCGGTATTGTCTTTGTCAATGAGCAGAAAGTGGACAAAGCCGGTGAAATGATTGCTGAGGACGCCAAAGTGGAAGTGCGCGGCCATGATATCGGTTACGTCAGCCGCGGCGGCCTCAAGCTGGAAAAAGCCATGCAGGTGTTCCCCATGCGGCCGGATGGCAAGGTCTGCATGGATATTGGCGCATCGACAGGCGGCTTTACCGACTGTATGCTCAAAAATGGCGCAGTCAAAGTGTACGCCGTGGATGTGGGCTATGGCCAGCTGGCGTGGAGCCTGCGCACCGATGAGCGCGTGGTCAATATGGAGCGCACAAACATCCGCAATGTTACCCCGGATATGCTGGGGGACAAAATCGCGTTTTTCAGCGTGGATGTTTCCTTTATCTCGCTCAAACATATCTTCCCGGTGGCGGATACTATCTGTACGCCGGATGCCGTCGGCGTCTGTCTGGTGAAGCCCCAGTTTGAAGCCGGACGCGAAAAAGTAGGTAAAAAAGGCGTTGTGCGGGAACCCGCTACCCATGCCGAGGTGCTACATATGGCGCAGGGTTACGCCATGGCGAACCACTTTACCCCGGCGGGACTGGATTTTTCGCCCATTAAGGGGCCGGAGGGCAACATTGAATTTTTGATGTATGTCCAGCACAGCCAGAATCCGCAGCCGCTGCCCGAAGGCCTGATCGAACAGACGGTTGCCAACGCCCACGCGGCGCTGGATAAAGCCCCCAACCTGCACTGAACCTTAAAAGCTGCGTTCCTGTTACTTTGAAACCATACCCGGAAAGGGGAAAAGAGCTTGTCCGTTTTTCTTTTTCCAAACAGAATCAAAGATACCGATTTTTCCGTTACCCGTCAGGTGATCGCTTTGCTGGATCAACACGGCATCCATGCCCTGCTGGCGGATGAGCTGGCTGGGGAGTTGGTGGATACCAAGGCGGTATTCCTGCCCCAGCAGCAGGCGTTGGCCCAGGCAAAACAGGTTATCACCATTGGCGGGGATGGCACACTGCTACGCATCGCCCATGACTGCCTTGCCCAAAGCAAGCCGGTCCTGGGTGTCAACCTGGGGCGCATTGGCTTTTTGGCTACCTGCGAGGTGGCAGAGCTGCCGGAAAAGCTGGCTCGCCTGGCTGCGGGGCGGTATACCATTGAGCCGCGCAACCTGCTGCGCGCGGATGCCCCGGCCCATAACTGGCACCAGGTTGCCATGAACGACGTGGTGCTGTTCGGCAATTCCCGCCTGCACCCCATGGATTATACCGTCTACTGCGATGGCGCTTTTGTCAGCCGCTACCGCAGCGATGGGGTGATCATCGCAACACCCACGGGCTCCACGGCTTACTCGCTTTCCGCAGGTGGGCCGGTGCTGGATGCCTGTGCGGCGGTTATGGTGCTTACCCCGGTCTGTGCGCACAGCATCCACGCGGTGCCGCTGGTGTTTTCGGCTAGCCGTACCCTGACGGTGGTGGCGGAAGAAACCAACCGTGACAGCGTGTACGCCAGCGCGGACAGCCATTCCCGCTGTGATTTGCAGCCGGGCGAAAGTTTGACCATTACCACGGCAGTGGAACAGCTGGGGCTGATTACCTTTGACGAAACCGAGCAGTTCCGTGCGATAGAAACAAAATTGATGAGGAGATGACTCTGCAATGAAAAGTGCGCGCCATCAGGCAATTTTGGACCTGATTGAAAAATATCCGATTGACCGGCAGGAGGATCTTCTCGAACATCTGCGTCGTGCCGGTTTTGATGTAACACAGGCAACGGTATCGCGTGATATCCGGGAACTGCGCCTGGTAAAAACTGCAACGGGGGAGGGCGGCTACCGCTATATGCCGGCAAACGGCAACGGCAAGGTGGCTCATTCACCAAACCGGTTTGAAACCATTTTCCGGGAGTCTGTGCTCAAGGTGGACTATGCTGGGCATATGGTACTGGTCAAATGCTTTTCCGGCATGGCGAATGCCGCCTGTGAAGTTTTTGACGCTCAAACCTGGGAAGGTGTTGTTGGTACACTTTCCGGTGATGATACGTTTTTTATCCTGATGCGCACCGAGGAAAACGCTGCTGAGATCACCCGTCAGCTGCAGCGCTATACGGTACGCCACACTTAAACCGCCGGAGGGGGAGCAGCATCCATGCTTGCGGAGCTGAAAATTGAAAATGTTGCCGTGATTGAAAAAGCCGAAGTACAGTTTACCCCGGGCCTGAATGTGCTGACGGGCGAAACCGGCGCCGGCAAATCTATCATGATCGATTCCATCAATGCCATTCTGGGCAACCGTACCTCGCGTGATCTGGTGCGCAGCGGTGCGCCCAAGGCACGCATTTGGGCCACGTTTGAATCTATTCCGGCCCATGTGCGGGAGCAGGTGGAAAAATGCGGCTATGGTGCCCAGGATGACCTGTTGCTGTACCGCGAGATCAGCGCGGACGGAAAAGGCAGCTGCCGTATTAACGGTATGCCCGCTACCGCCGGCGTGGTGCGGGATATTTCCGCCGGGTTGCTGACCATCCATGGCCAGCACGACAGCACCAGTCTGACCAACCCGGCAACCCATCTGGCCCTGCTGGATCAGTACGCGCAGGATGGGACAGAGTATGCCGCTTACCATGCGCTGTACCGCGCTCTTGTCACGGCAAAGCGCGCGCTGGATGCGTTGACTTCCAGCGAGGAAGAAAAGCAGCGCCGGATCGCAGAGCTTTCGGAAGAGATTGATACCATTGATGCCGCTGCGCTGACCGCAGGCGAGGAAGAACGTTTGATGGAGCGCCGCAAGGTCATCATGCACGCACAGGGCATTCTGGATGGTCTGACGGCGGCGCACCAGGCGCTTTCCGGTGATGATTCCGGCGAAATGATGGGCGCAGCGGATCTGCTGGGCAGTGTGGTCAATGAGCTGGCCGAAAGCGCTCGCCTGGATGAGAGCCTGGCACCGCTCAGCGAGCGCCTGAGCGATTTGTATTACGGTGCGCGGGAGCTGGCCACCGACCTCGCCGACCGCCTGGACGGTTATGATTTTGACCCGGGGGAGCTGGATCAAATCGAAGAACGGCTGGACCAGATTTACCGCATGAAACAGCGTTACGGTGCCAGTGTGGAAGAGCTGCTGACTCGGCGGGATAAGGCGGCCGAAGAATTGGAAGGGTACCAGTCCTCCGGCAAGCGCATTGCAGAGCTGACCCAGCGCAAACAGGAATTGTACCGCCAGACCAAGGCTGCAGCGGAAACGCTGACCCAAGCTCGCCTGAAAGCTTTTACCAGCATGAACCGCCAAATGCGGGAAGCACTGGAATTTTTGAACATGCCCGGCGTGCGTATGGTGCTGCGCCATCAGCGCGGCCCGTTAGCTTCCGCAGGACAGGATAACATTGAATTTTTGATTTCTACCAACCCCGGCGAGGAGCCCAAGCCGTTGGCTAAAATCGCTTCCGGCGGCGAGCTTTCCCGTATCATGCTGGCGTTCAAGAGCGCCTTGGCTGATAAAGATGCGATTTCGACCGTTATTTATGATGAGATCGACACCGGTGTTTCGGGCCTTGCCGCCGGGCGTATTGGCCAAAAGCTGAAGCAGACCGCAAGCGGCCATCAGGTGCTGTGCATCACCCATACCCCGCAGATCGCTGCCTTTGCCGATAACCAGCTGCTGATTGAAAAGAAGGTGCGGGACAACCGGACCTTCACTGAGATCCATCCGCTGGATCTGGATGGCCGCGTGCAGGTGTTAGCCCGCATGATCTCCGGCGATAAAGTTACAGACCTCAGCCTTGCCAACGCCCGCGAGCTGATTGAAAAATCGCAGGGGTAAGCGCAGGACAATAACGAAAGAAAAACAGAAGAGAAGCATACAAACCTCTGGCCGACAAAACAGG
>OGOI01001141.1_pt1 | contig 17446 bp, 23 predicted proteins | sample 1552631 | NCBI WGS metagenome assembly OGOI01 (sample SAMEA2580204, study PRJEB22360) | human gut metagenome | biome: human gut; feature: human-associated habitat; material: faeces | place: Denmark | collected 2008/2010 | reverse complement strand
TCCACAGCGAGGCGGGTGCCGCGGGGCCTCGTCCCCGACTGGTGGAACCGCGTGTGGATTCCCCTCTGCAAAATACTGCCGATGTGGGCGCTGCGTCCGGTCCGCAGGTTCACGATGAAGTTTCAGAAATAGGCTCTTCGAGCACAAAAAAAACAATAAATTATGAACACAATCAAAACCGTCGTCTTCGACCTCGGAGGCGTGCTGGTCGATCTGGACATAGACCGCTGCACCGGAGCCTTCCGGAGCCTCGGAATGGATGCCGTGGCCGATCTGATCAACCCCTACTACCCCGCCGAGATGATCGGACGGCTGGAACACGGCGTCATTTCGTTCCACGAAGCCTGCGACGAAATGCGCCGCCTGTCGGGCACGCCCGAGGTAACCGACGCGCAGATCGCCTGGGCCTACGGCCAATTTCTCGTGCGCATCCCGGTCGCGAAACTCCGCCAGATAGACGCCCTGCGCGAGCGCGGAATCCGGACCTGCGTGCTCTCGAACAACAACCCCGCGTCGATGAAATACATCCGACGGATGTTCACGGCCGACGGCAAGACGATGGACGACTATTTCGATGCCGTTTTCCTCTCCTACGAACTGCACGAGCTGAAGCCCTCGGAGGCGATTTTCCGCAAGATGATCGCCGCAGGCGGCATGCGCCCCGAAGAGACGCTTTTCATCGACGACGGGCAGAAGAACGTCGACGCTGCGCAGAGACTCGGATTCGCGGTCTACATGCCCGGTCCGGGGGAGGATTTCGGCCACATACTCGACAATCTCAACCGTTACGAAGAGATCCTGTAAAATCGCGCAGGCCGACTGATGCCGCCCGTCGCCGCGGCCGTTTCGCCCGTGAGGAAAAGCCGCGTCGAAAAGCACGGCCGCGAACTTGCCGTGGGCGGCTCGGTCGGCCGCCGACGGCACGGGTCCGTCGCCGGACGCAACGGAAACCGCGCCGTCGGCAGGGAGCGCATCATCCGCGTCATACGCAGAAACCGCGCCGCCAGCCGAAAGCCCGCCGATCCGGCAAAGACAGAAACAAAACAAAGCAACCCCTCCGGTCCTGCGACCGGAGGGGTTTCCTCATTTCATACATCGTCTGTCGGAGTGACAGGATTCGAACCTGCGACCCTCTGGTCCCAAACCAGATACGCTACCGGACTGCGCTACACTCCGAACGCCGCGGCTTCCGCCGGAATTTCAATAAAAAAGCAGACCACCCTATCGAGCAGTCTGCCGATTTGTCGGGGAGACTGGATTCGAACCAGCGACCTCCAACTCCCGAAGCTGGCGCGCTAACCGGACTGCGCTACACCCCGAACAAGTGCCCTTATCGTTTTAAGAGCGCACAAAGATAAGTTTAAAATCCGAAAAGACAAAATTATTTCCGAAAAAACATTCTTCAAAAATAACGGACCGGACTCAAAAGCCCCGCAGCGGACGATCGCGGCCGCCTCGCAGCGCCCGGTCCGCCCCGGCGGCGGCGGCGGCGGCGGAGGAGGAGGAGGAGGAGGAAAATCCCGGCTTCCGGAACAAGAGACCGATTTTTTTCGTATATTGATGCCGCAACGACGCTTTCACGAGCCAGGAGGCGCAACCGCCCCGGATGCAATCCGGTTTTGCGGCCGCCCGTTTTTTCATGTTTACAGACAATGACCGCCAAACTGCTGCTCATACTCCGCTTCTACCGCTCGGCGATGCTCCTCTTCTGCGGAGCGGCGAGCCTCGCTCTGGCATGGGTCGCCAAGGTCCACGGAACGCCGATCGTCCCGGCCCTGCTGTTGGGAAAGGCCTTGATTTACCCGCTTTTCCTCTACGTGTGGATCATCCCGCGCTATTCCGATGAATTCTACTATTACCGCAACCTCGGCATCCGCCGCCGAACACTGCTGGGCGTAAGCTGCGCGGTGGATTTCGGGTTATGCTGTCTTTTGCTGAACTATTCCGCCGCCCTGCTGCATGCCGCCCGCTGAAAAACATATTCTCGAAATCGACTCCGCAGAGCTGGCGTTCGGCGAACGGCGCATTCTCTCGGGAGTTTACCTGCTCGTCGAAACAGGCGGCGTGACGGCTGTGCTCGGGCGCAACGGATGCGGAAAAAGCTGTCTGATGAAGATTCTGTCGGGGTCGCTGAAAGCGGGATTCTGCTCGATGCGCATCGACGGGAAATGGCACAGACGGTTTACCGAAAAGGAGATTCGCTACCTTCCGCAGCATCCGTTCATTCCCGGATGGTTGCGGCTGGAACGCGCGCTCGGCGATTTCGGGCTGCAAAGGGAAGACCTGGAACGGTGGTTTCCGGAGTTCATTCCCCTGCGCGGAACCCGCATCGGGGAGCTGTCGGGCGGGGAACAGCGGATTCTGGAATGTTTCATCATCCTGCGCAGCCCGGCCCGGTTCATCCTGCTCGACGAGCCGTTCTCGCAGATTGCACCCCTGCACGTTGCAACGCTCCAAACACTCATCCGGCAGGAAAAGGCCACGAAAGGGATTTTGCTCACCGACCACATGTACCGCCACGTGACCGGCATTGCCGACCGGCTGTACGTAATGGCCGACGGGCAGGCCTATCCGTGCAAAAACGACGAAGACCTGGTCCGGCGGGGCTATCTGAACCATCTCTGAACGGTCACAGCCGGTGGTAGTGGCAGTAGAGCAATTCGCCGTCGTCGCCCCGCAGGTGCATGCCGCCGCCCTGGCAGTAGCGGAACATCGAGCAATCGGCGCATTCGCCCCTGCGCGCCCATTCGCGGTCGCGGAACGGCTCGAAGCGGTTCTGCCACACGTCCCAGAACCGATCCCGGTAGATGTTTCCCTGATGGTAGTTGGCGCGGATCGACGTGCACCCCGAAATGGCCCCGTCGACACGGATCGAAGCCACCGAAACACCCGCGGCGCATTGGTAGAAATGGTCGCGGACCTCGGCCTCGTAACCGCCCAGGAAGCCTTCGCAGGCATAGCTGACCTCGATCCGGCCCTCCTGCCGCGTGCGGCGGATGAACTCCAGCATCTCCCGGAACTGGGCGTCGGTCATCCGCAGCGTCCGGTCGTTCTTGGCACGCCCCATCGGGAAAATCGAGAAGAGCCGCCAGTGGCGCACCCCCTCCGAAAGGAGCATGTCGCGGAAGGCCTCCAGCTGCGGGACCATCGCCCCCGTGACGCAGGTGACCACGTCGTACGACAGCGAGGGTTCGCGCACGATCATCCGCACGGCCTCCAGCGCGCGGTCGTAACTGCGGGGATTCCCGCGGATATAGTTGTGTTCGCGCTCGAAACCGTCGAGGCTCACCGAAACCGATTTCAGCCCCGCGTCGAGCAGACGGCCGAAACGTTCCGGGGTCAGGGCCATGCCGTTGGTCACCATGCCCCACGGGTAGCCGCGGCGCGTGACCTCGGCGCCCGCCTCCTCCAGGTCCGCGCGGACGAGCACCTCGCCGCCCGAGAAGATGACCAGCACGTCGGCGGGATCGACGTGGGGCGTCACCTCCTCGTCGAGCACCTTCAGAAAATCAGCCAGCGGCATGTCCGCCACGCCGGGGTCCACCCGGCAGTCGCTGCCGCAATGGCGGCACGAGAGGTTGCAGCGCAGCGTGCACTCCCAGAATAGCGTATCGAGACGGTGTTCGCGCACCGTCGAAGCATAGAGTTCGGAAAAAATATTGAGGGCCAGTCGTTTGCGAAGCCCCAGCCGGCGGCGTGACATGGCTTATTTTCTGCCGACGGAAGGGTCCTCCTCCTGCGGACGTTCGGCCACGGGAGGCAGCGAATCGGGACGTTCGCGTTCCAGGCGTTTGAGCCGCTCGTTGCGGACGCTGTCCTGCCGGGGCGTCCGCACGCCGTACATGACCACCACGCGGCGGGGAAATTCGGGGTATCCCTTTACGGCCGTCGTATCGGCGCCCTGCGTCTTCGCGGTGTCCTCCTTGGGAGCGTTTTTCACCGACGTACAGGCTGCGGAGAAGCCCAGAAGGGCTGCCAGCGCGAGTTTCAGATTTCTGTTCATAACGCCATGAGGTTTAACATTCTCAATGCAAAGATAAGAATTTTCCGCACAAGACGAAAAAACATGCCAAAAAGTTTTGAAAGCCAATGTTTTTTATTTTACTTTGCCGAACACATTAACACTTTAATTCTCTATTTTTATGACAGGTAAGGTAAAATGGTTCGATGGCAAGAAAGGCTACGGATTCATTACGGCGGAGAACGGAAAAGAGATTTTCGTACACTTCTCGGGCATCGCAAAGGACGGCTTCAAGTCGCTCAACGAAGGTCAGGCAGTCGAGTTCGAAGTTGGCTCCGGTGCCAAGGGAGAACAGGCTATTAACGTAACTGTAGTTGAGTAATCGCGCAAACTATAATTACAGAGAGCAAAAAAGGAGGTCCCCTCGAACCGGAGGCCTCCTTTTTTCTTGCCCGTTTGAAAAAAAAGCAGTACTTTTGGGCGTCCGAAACCGAAAAAAAGGTTCTCAAAACATAAAAACCCTATCAAAACCATGAAAGAAGCAATCGCAATTCTGACCGGCGGCGGACCGGCTCCCGGCATGAATACCGTAGTGGGCAGTGTCGCCAAAACGTTCCTGCGCCAGGGCTATCGCGTCATCGGCTTGCACGAAGGCTACACGGGCCTGTTCAACCCCTCGCCCCGCACCGTAGACATCGACTACCCGATGGCCGACGGCATCTTCAACCAGGGAGGTTCGTTCCTGCAGATGAGCCGTTTCAAACCCAAGGACTCGGATTTCGAGAACAACTTCAACCTCAAGTTCTTCACCGACAACAACATCAAACTGCTGGTGACCGTCGGCGGCGCCGATCCCGCCTCGACCGCCAACCGTATCGCCAAGTTCCTCGAGGCCAAGAAATACCCCATCGCCAACATCCACGTGCCGAAGACCATCGACAACGACCTGCCGCTTCCGAAGGGCACGCCGACGTTCGGCTACGAGTCGGCCAAGGACAAGGGCGCAGTCATCGCCCGCGCCGTCTACGTCGACGCACGCACGAGCGGCAACTGGTTCGTGCTGGCTGCCATGGGCCGTTCGGCCGGCCACCTGGCATTCGGCATCGGCGAGGCCTGCCACTACCCGATGATCGTCATTCCCGAGATGTTCGACAAGACGGAAATCACCGTCGAGAAGATCGTCAACCTGGTGATTTCGTCGATCATCAAGCGTAAGATCATGGGCATGGACTACGGCGCAGCGGTGATTTCCGAAGGCGTGTTCCACGCGCTGTCGGACGAGGAGATCCGCAAGAGCGGCATCCACTTCACCTACGACGAGCACGGACATCCCGAGCTGGGCAAGGTGTCGAAGGCCCACATCTTCAACGAGATGATCGAGATGAAGCTCAAGGAGCTGGGTCTCAAGGTCAAGAGCCGTCCGGTGGAGCTGGGCTACGAAATCCGCTGCCAGACCCCGATCGCCTACGACCTGACCTACTGCTCGGAGCTGGGTATCGGCGTGCACAAGCTCTTCGCCGAGGGCAAGACGGGCTGCATGGTTTACGTGGATTCGGAGGGCAACGTCTCGCCGCTCTACCTCAAGGACTTGCAGGACCCCACGACGGGCAAGATTCCGCCCCGTCTGGTGGACATCAAGTCGGACAAGTTCACGTCGGTGGTGGAGACCATTCTCAACGCCATCACCCCGGCCGACTACGAAGCCGCCAAGGCTTACGTTCCCAATCCCGAGGAGTACGACTTCCACAAGATCCTGAACTGGAAATAATCCGGTCGCAATCCCATACTCTGATCCCCGCCCATCGCGGGCGGGGATTTTTTTCGCAAAATATTTGCTCGGGGGGGGGATTTCGTATATTTGCATCCCAGAATAACCCAATTCATCATGGAAAAGACCGAAAAACCGGTGTTCGAGCCGATGCCCGAAACACCTGCGGAGCCGGCATCCACGGCCTCCGAATCCGCCGGACAGCCGGCGGCATCGCTCGCCGAAGCGAAAAAGAACATCCTCGTCGGACTGCTGTGGTGCGTCGGCGGACTGGCTTTCAGTTTCATCTCCTACTATCTCACCGAAGCCGGAGGCCGTTACGTCATCGCCACGGGAGCCATCCTCTGGGGTGCCTGGCAGGCAATCATGGGATTATACGTTTGGCTGAAAATCAAGCATGGAGCCGGCGAATACGCCGCCTTTTGGCGCATGCTCGCAACAGCCGTCTGCACCGCCCTGCTCATCGGATACCTCACGGTGCTCTCCACGCAACTGGTGGACGAAGGCGGCGAGCTGCCGCTGCTCGACACCGAACAGACCTATGATTGCACGGACCTCGGGCTGCGAATCCGGATTCCGGCCGGATACTCCGCCCTCGAAGAGAGCATTGAACCCGAAACCGACTCAACCTACGCCCGCTACACGATGTACGTCCTCGACGGCGAATGGGAATTCAACATCGACGCCCTGCAAGATGTCTTCGATCCCGAGGCGAAGAGCATCGCCGACCTCTCGGACTACTGCGCGAGCCGCGATTCGGCCTACTACGACGGCGGGATCATCAAGGCCTCGCGCCCCCTCGTATCGAACGGCACCGACATGCTGTACAGCGAAGGCCGCCGGACCGAATATCCGGGATTCGTATTCACGGCCTACGACCTCAAACAGGGGCAGTCGCTCATCACCGTCGGCATCAGCTACCCCTCGAAGGAATACGGCAAGACGAGTACCCTCCGACGCGTCGAAGAACTGCTCCGAGGCATTGAGCTGACGCAGCCGGAGGAGACGGCAGGAACGGCAGAATAAAAATGATTCGCACGACAGAGAAGGGCAGCCTCCGGGCCATGAGTGGTCAAAAGATTGTAATCAACAGATATTCAGAATAATCCGACAGAGGGGTTGTTATTTTTTCTTGCAATGCAAGTCCGGCAGCCCGAACCGACGCAGCGACCGAGGGTAAAACAGCTCGCTGATTTTACCGAGGTGCAAGGAGGAAGCCGAAGGCAAGCCCCCGGCTGCGGAGGGCTGCAACATACATGTTTTGCCACTCCGCTGGCTTCGGGTTGAAAAACAGAGCGATTATTCAAGAGTAAAACTCAATGTAACAGTTTGTCACAATCTGCCGACCACGCGAGGCCTTCGGGCCGCTTTTTTATCCGAAGAGCGTCGGTTCGGGAGCGGGCGGCACGGGAGCCGCCGGACAGAGGTTGACGACCTCCAGTCCCCGGCCGAGGGCGCGGCGGACGGTGTAGCGGGTGCCGCCGGGCGAACCGTCGTACCACGCCACCAGGACGCGGGCGTTGTACACCAGAAAATCGTTGCGCACGGCATAGCAGCCCCGGTGGTAGGCCGGCGCAAGCACTTCGACGGAATCGGCCTCGGCCAGCACGCGCCGGAAGCGTTCGCGGTCGGCCGGGGAGAAGCGCATCTCCTGCCCCCGGAACGGAACCGCAGCGACGAGCCGCACGCCGGGCGCACGCTCCCGGAGTTCCAGCACCGCCTCGGCGGCGGCCAAATCGAAACCCACGGCCATGCCGCTCAAAAAGTTCCGGAAACCCCGCGCGTACAACTCCCCCACCGTCCGGCGCAGGGCGTCCGCAGCCGCGCCGCGATAGGTGCGGTGACCGGTAAAGGCGACGGATGTGCGGGAATCGGCGATCATGCGTCCAAAGGTAAGGCTTTGGCCCGGACTTTGCAAGCCCCATTGCTGAATTAAAACTTTCAGCAACTATGAAAAACACAGGAATTGCCATCGTATCGCTCGTGGGCGGCATGATCATCGGTTCGGCTCTCACAATGCTCTTCACGCCCCAGTCCGGTCCGGAACTGCGCCAGAAAATCAAGGATTCGATCGACGACGAGATCGACAAGGTGAAAGACAAACTCGGCAAAGTCGAGAGGGAGATCGAGGAAGCCCGCTGCAAATGCGACGAAAAATGACCCTCCCGGCACGACGCAACAATGGAGAATAAACCTTCCGGCGGCCGTTTCATAGCCGCGCTGCTGTTTTTCGCAACGACTGCGGGCATTGCCATCCTGCTGCTGCTCACGGCGCTGGTTATCTGGCTTTCGTCCGTTACGGGTTCGTTCATCGCCTCGGCGCTGATCGCAGGCGGCTTTTTCGCCGTCCTCGCACTCCTCGTCTACCTGTTCGCGATCCACGACGCCGTGGAACAGATTCGCAGGCAGGCCGAAACGGTTTACGAGGTGGCCCATGCAGCGCAAACGGGCTACGAATGGCTCGCCGGAAAGGTTTCTCTGTTTCTGAAGCTCCGCGAGGAGTTGCAGAAAAAATGAAAAGCCGGAGCAGCATGCTGCTCCGGCTTTTTCGATAACGCCACTGCCGAGTGCGTCACAACGGAACGTCCGCTTCGACATATACCCGCGTATAGCTCTCATTGATACGCAGAAAGAGTTCGAAGCGATTGCTGAACCAGTCGCCGAGCCGGAATACCAGCTTCCCGCCGCGCCGCTCGCATTCGATAGCATAGCCGTCGTCGTCGAAAACGTGTTCGACATCGCCGGCCGGCAGCGACAGCGACACCTCCTGTTCGAGATGGTCGTAGTTGGAACGGTCGATCCGCAACACCGTACTCCCGTATTCGGGCAGTTTATAGGGCTTGGGCAGGTCGGTAACGTACCGGATCGCTGCGCCGACGGTCCTGGACTCCTCCGTAAGCGGCGACACCACGTAGATCTTCAGGTAATTCATCTTCTGACCCCCGATGGGCATGGCATGCTTTCCGGAGGGAAACGACATCAACACCCCTGGACGCACGGCCACGTAACCATGACCGGCCTGCACGGCAGCTGCCGACGCTCCCGTCACCAGCGACTTGGGCGCAACGGCCCCCAGACCGCCGACCTTGCCGAGCGCAAAAAGAACGCAATTGTCTCCGCTCACGAAATTCTGCGCCTTGTCGATATAGATGCCCGAATCGTCCAGCATGGTTTTGCCGTTGCTTTCATCCATCATATTGAGGGTGACGGTCCCTTCGGGATCGCCGGGAATCTTGTCGTCGGAGCAGGAAGAAACGCCGACAGCGAATGCCGCAAGCAGCAGCGGCAGAAGGAGCTTTTTCATTTCAAAATCGTCTTGTGTGAAGTGTAGCCGCGGCAAATATACGCAAAAAACAGCACTTACTCCCATCATATTGCATATATCTTTGATAGCATCATCACGAGACGATAATCCAACTATTTCAAACTCTTCTCCTTTAAACGGACATACTCCTGTACCCCAGCTTCGTTCATCTGAACGGCATAATTTTTTGGCCGTTTTCTCTATACGAAGCCGCAATATCTCCCGTTTGTAGGCTTCTTCCGTACGGTCTTGCCTTCAGGAAGCACCTCCTTAAACTCAGCATCAGCACGGATCAGCCCCTCCAGACCGCCTTGTTCATCCTGCTTTAACCATTTGCGAAAAGCGGCATCAGACACGTAGTGAAGCGTACAGAAATCACTCTATTTAAGTCGACCGTTCAACTTGAACTGGCGAATCAGAAACTCTTTTTCAAGAGGATTCAGATGTGCCATAAAAATTTCTCCTTACCGGTGGATGAAATTGAGGGCTGCCTTTTGTCCGTCAGAAGTCTCCTCTGTAGTGAGGGACATAGCCCCTCACTACAGAGGAGACTTTCAATAAACACCAAAGATACAACTTAACCCGTTGTGCATTTAGTATAAATGTATAAAAAAGATGTTCATGTTAGATAAAATCCGTACATTTATATATCTATCAATCACACAAATATAAAAAAGCAGTTTTAATATAAGTTACGAAAAAATGTTGGAAACCTTACAAGGCATAGAGCAAAAATCAAATTTTCGCAATCAACATCGTCTGCCCCGTATGAGCGATATCGAGGTTCCCACCCTCTTTCTGACGGCGAAATATATGGGCATAGATTCGGAATACCGATTGTTTCGTATGCTTCCCGATTATTTGCGACCCCGAATTGAGCGTAGCGTCTACAACCGCTGTCACAGAGCCTTACCCCCCCCCATTTGTCCGCTCTTCGCAAACGTATGGGCTAAAACATCTCCTCGGCTCCAGACTATCTGATTGTAGACAGTATGCCGCTGGAAGTATGCAGGATCAGTCGTAGTTTACGCTCAACGGTCTGCAAACAGGAATATTATTCTGCTCCTGACAAGGGATTCTGTGCTTCGCAACAGACTTGCTATTATGGCTATAAGCTGCATGTCGTCTGCTCGTTGGAGGGAGTGATCCGCAGTTTCGACCTCTCGAAAGCTTCGGTACATGATATTTATTATCTGAAAAATGTCAAGGAACTTTATCGGGACTGCGTCCTGTTGGACGACAGAGGCTATCTGAGCACCGACTACCGGTTGGATCTGTTCGAGAGTCAACGAATTGTGTTGGAAGTGCCCATACGACGAAATCAGAACGATTACAAGCTGCAACATCCTCTATTCCGACGCTGTCGAAAAAGAATCGAAACGCTTTTCTCGCAACTTTGTGACCCGTTTATGATCCAACGAAACTATGCCAAATAATTCAACGAATTCAGAACCAGGATAATCGCTTAAATGCACAACGAGGAACTTCAATCTTTTTCTACCTTCTCTTGTCTACTTTTTCGGCAGCAACAGCGTTTACCGAAAATATTTCGCGTAACTCAAAACACAGCTTGCACGCAAGTCCCGAACATGCAATGTCTCAGAGGCTCAAAAACGGGTCGAATAGCACGCCCCGTTGCCGCTTGTTCGCCGGCCAGCATAAAGAGGCGAACTAACTGTTCCCAAAGCCGACTTCGGGAACAAAACAGGTATAAAACGGAGGTCCTCTGCGGTCAATCCATCATGAATGATTGACGTCTCGCCTTTCGAAGCGGAATAGGCCTCGGTTCCGGCTTCGCTATGCAGGTAGCGGGTCGAGCAGAGGTTGATGATGCAGTCGCATTGCTGATTGCCGTTCTGCTGGCGGTGGAGAGCCAGTTGGCGGGAGGTGATGAAGACCGGGCGTAGGTTGGTGGCCATCAGCCGGTCGAACTCCTTGATCGAAAGTTCGGTGAGGGGCTTGAAGTGGCTGATTCCGACGTTGTTCACCAGGATGTCGATGTTGCCCAATGTCTCGAAGATCTCCTGCATACATCTTTTGAGGCTGACGGCATTGGTAACATCCAACAGATAGAAACGGGCACCGGCCTCTGCTGCGGTTTGGGCCCCGAGGACGGGATCAAGGTCGCAGAAGACTACTTGATCGCCTTGTCAGGCAAAGACTTCAACGATTCCTTTTCCGATTCCGTGGGCACCGTCCGTAACGAATACGCGTCTTTTCATGGCTTTCGGATTTTTTCTAGAAAAAAAGTGCAAGCCGGCCGCAGAGACAAAATTTTGTCGTCGATTTTGCAGTAGACGCGCCGGGTGAAGCGGATTCCGCTGGGGATGCGCCTGCAGGGGAGTTGCTTCGAGATTTTGACTGGTGCATGAGATTCCCCGGATCAGCGTAGATAATGTTGCGAGAAGAAAAGACGGATTACCGTTGCTTTCGAAAATGGGGTAAGCATCCAGCTTACAAGGTCCACTTCTCCTATTTAAACATGGGGTCCGGATTCAATTGATACTCTACACGATGAATAAGATCAAGCATCTGTAGAAAGATTTTCGGCTGGTTATCTACCCTTTAGGCACCTGGATCGCAGGACAGTCTCCGCCGGCACGAAGAATAAATTCAGCCGTCTTATGCCTTTGGACATCATATAATTCCTTTTTGATAGTGCTACGGCAGATGACCACTGTCTCGGAAGTGTCCGTATGCCGATGGATAGGAATCTCTGTGTCACACATCAAGACATTGAACATCTTTTGAGAGGAATCTTCGGATGCAATCTTCAGATCATAATTCATCCTACGGCGGGGGGCTTCTGCCTGTTTCTGGATGCTGTCAATAGGTTGCTGTCAAGTCGCATATGTTAGAGATTGTTCGGATCCCAATCTGCTATTTAACAATCGCTTCTTTAATGCAATCAACTATGTAATGGACGTCGTCATCTGATACATATGGGCCGGCAGGGAGACAGAAGCCAACCTTGAACAGATCTTCCTCAATACCATTGGTGTAAACCGGAGCATTGGCATATACAGGCTGCTTGTGCATGGGTTTCCATGTCGGGCGAGTCTCGGTCTTCTTGCCATGCATGAAAACGCGAAGAGCCTCGACATTATCGTTCGGCTGGCAATCTGTTGTTGCGCTTTCAACAGCATGAATTACTCCGGCAGCACCTCCGACTGCTGTTTTAATTACCTCCTTATATGCATTCTCCTGTCCCTGGATATGAACCGACGGGTCGAGTGTCGCTGCACAGAGCCAGAAGTTTCCATCGAAACGAGGATCTTCCGGCTGCTTGTGGATGTGGATACCGGGTATATCAGCCAACAACTCCTCGTATAATTTCTGTACATGCTTGTGGTGAGCGATATGCGAGTTAAGTACGGTCATCTGACCGCGACCAATACCGGCACATACATTCGACATACGGTAATTGTATCCGGTAGCAGTATGCTGATAATAGGGATATGCATCACGGGCCTGAGTAGCATACCACATGATTTCATTTGCCTCTTCTGGATTCCGACAGATAAGTGCACCTCCACCTGAGGTTGTAATCATTTTGTTCCCGTTGAAAGAGAGTACTCCGTAGCGGCCGAAAGTGCCGAGGACTTGTCCATCAAAGCGAGATCCCATGCCCTCGGCAGCATCCTCAACCACCGGGATACTATATTTGTCAGCAATCGCCATAATTTTATCGATATGGTATGGCATACCATAAAGAGCAACCGGAATGATGGCTTTAGGATATTTGCCGGTCTTCTCTTTACGGTCAATTATGGCTTTCTCCAGCAATTGAGGGTCCATATTCCATGTCTCGCCCTCTGATCCTATGAAAATCGGTTTGGCTCCGAGGTAGGTAATCGGATGAGATGAAGCACAGAATGTATAGCTCTGTACCAATACCTCATCTCCGGCCTTTACGCCACACCCGATAAGAGCCAGATGTACAGCTGCTGTCCCGGCAGAAAGGCAGACTACCTTCCTGTCAAGCGGCTGACTGCCATCGCTCTTGCTATTGGCAAATGCTTCCAGATCCTTTTCGAAGGCATTCACGTTCGGTCCCATGGGAACCACCCAGTTTGTGTCAAAGGCCTCTTTGACATATTTCTGTTCCCATCCCTCTTCTGACATGTGAGCCAGACAGAGATAAATCGTTTTTCTTTCTTCTGACATAATTTTGATTTTATGTTTGGCGTATTAGTTCATAGTTATCAGATATATACAGCGTTGTATTGTTCGCTATACTTCCTCTCCTGCAAACTTAACCTTGAAATGAAGTACGGTTGCTAAGATTATTTCAATGTCCTTGAGGAAAGAATAATGTCTATAGTAGTAACAGTTCAGTCGAACCTTATCCGGATAAATTACGTTGTCATTATACTCTGTAGCAATTACCTGCATTGGGCGAGAGTCTCCTTCAGCCTGTTTTTTCTTTACATATTCGGATATCATTTCATCTTCCAGACGGTATTTCAACGTTGCAGGACCTGTTATTCCGGGACGGAGCTTGAGTACATCACGGTCGGCACCTTCGAGTTTGTCTGCATATCCGGGGACATCCGGGCGAGGGCCAACAAAGGACATATTTCCAATCAGTACATCCCACAATCCCGGTAGCTCGTCCAATTTATAGTGGCGCAGCGTTGCTCCGAAAGGCGTGATTCGAGAGTCGCCCGCAACGGATACAGTTGAACCGTTGTGATTGACAGTCATAGTACGGAACTTATGGCAATTGAATAGTTTCCCGTTTTTACCGACACGCTTTTGGACGAAGAATGCAGGGCCTCCAGGCATTTTAATTTTTACCATGATGGCTACGATGAGTAGTATGGGCCATAAAAAAAGAAGACCGAGAAATGCTACGGCCCTATCAAAAATCCATTTCAGTACCATATTATCAGTTTTCAAGATTTCGTTTTTGCTAGGCTAAAAAACTGTGTAGGCTTTTATCGTTTATTATTTAGTCCAAATTTACTTTTTGAAAGAATATCATCCGTCTTTTCTTCAAAGACTTTCATTACAATTGCTATTTCTGTCCTTCTTCAATTTGGCCAGATACTTTGTTTATGTAATTAATATGCTTTGAAACAATTAGATATATCCCATTAGAACTAATTCTGCTCAATGCATTTAGATGACCATTCTTTGTCCAATAGGTCAAAGGGATAACATCGAATTTAGCACACTCTTTCTCTTCCCTGATGCTAGCAAGGGGGTCTCATTCACATATGTCACCTTTATTTCGGCATCTTTTCCTACATAACTTTTCAGTACTTTGAGCATCTCTTTTTCGCGATGATAAGTGTCGCTTGTACAATTAATTTTCATTTCGAATTCTTGTGGTGCATGCTGGATGAACTGCCATTGTAGCAAATCGGAGTATTCCCACATCGCATTTATTATTGTTATAGGAGAAAGCAGATCCCCGTTGGTTGCTGTAATAAAATCCACTCGTCTGCCTTCAACCCTCTTCAATACTTTACCGTGGATTCCGCATTCACACTCGTGAGACATTACACCAAGGTCTCCTGTATCATATCTTATCATAGGCATGGCCTTGTTATAAAGATCTGTTACCACGATACGTCCAAGCTTTCCATCTTCTACGGAAATATCCTTTTCCAAGTCTAAAATCTCAACATAGAAGCTAGCTGTATTGATGTGATATTCCGTTCCTAATTTACATTGTTGAGAGATAAGTCCACACTCCTGGTTAGAATAGCGCGATATCACCGGACAACCGAATAAGTCTTTAATACCTTGGCGTGCATCATCAGGAAATGATTCAGACATAGTGATGAAACATGCCACCCTTGCCTTTGTTTTACGTCCTGTGCGTTTCATCCATTGGTACAAAGCTGTTATTGATGAGGCATAAGCCAAGATACTTTTTTCCTGATAATCATTTTCTAGTTTTTCAAGAAATCTTCAAGGCTCTCGTCTGATAAGTTATCACTTGACTGCATCACCATATTTGTTAGAAGAGTCTTTAGTTTGCTTTTCCTGTTAAGATGATTCCAGACTCTTATGTAATAGAGTCTTGTGCCAAGATGAAAGCCTGCAAGATCTGAACAGACTAGTAAGTCAGCTTGCGCCTGCAAGCGTTTTCCCGGGTCTTGCAACACTGCAAATGGAGTGCCGGTTGAACCGGATGTTGTCTCACGATGTAAAGGTTTTCCTAACCAACTTTGCGCTATGAAGTTATTTCCTCCGGCTTTAATAATGCTTTTATTTACAATTGGCAGTTCTTCAAACTTGTAATTAATGTATTGCTTATAGTAAGGGACCTCTTGTGTTGCCCATCTCACAAGGGCCTCACGCTGGTAGATGTTCTCCTCTCCAGTTTTAAATCCGTTGCTTACTTGGTCATAAGCTTTTTTAATTTCCCCCCCCAAGGAATTTGTCTTTTAACCAGAATACTTTTGCGCATAGTGTCATAATAGTTGTATAATATGCTCTTATTTTTCTATCTTTATTTTTGGTAAAAACTCGATATAGTAATAACCATTTTCTAAGGTTTTATGTATTTTTATCTCATTTGAAGCTTTGGCCGAAGCCATAGAGGCATAGTTTTCAGGTGAGATGGATCCGAACATGCGCAAATCTAAATGTTGAGATACCTTTGTCATTGCAACTCCCATTAATTTTGCAATGCCACGGCCTTGCAAATCTTTGTGTACCATCTTTCCTCGAAAGCATTTCCCATTCACAAATGCTCGCAGGAAGAAATAGCCTACGAGCTCGTTGTCGGATAAAACCAAAAATGTCAAGAATGCCTTATTATTCACCACCTTCCTGACCGCTTTCTCATCAAATTCATGAGGTCGAAAGAATTTAAAAGCTCCTTCGGGTTGCTCTCTAAAGAAATGCACTAAAATATCTACATCATTGTTCGTTGCCAAGCGGATGATATACTTTGGGCTTATACCTTCCAATATCTTATTAACTTTGGCTAATTGTTTCTTGTGTAACATATAGAATAGAGACGCGTTTCCCCATTCTATTGCCTCCCACAAGAAACTGAATTTGTCTTTTATTATATGTGCTAATTTGTATAACATTTTAGTTGCTTATATGCAGTATTTCATTATGATATTGTATGTATGTTGTACGGTATAGTTATTTAAATAGAATTGGTAGCCGTTTTCTCCCATTTGCTTGATGTCTGAGTTTATCATTTTGTTGAGTTTCTCGGTAAAAGTATTCACATCGTTACTTGGAGCCCAAATACCATAGCCATTCTTTTCGGCAATGCTACCTGTATCGCAGTTTGGATCTGTGCATGCAAGGATAGGCTTACGGCTCATTAAATAAGATAATAGACGACTTGGATAATTAGGAATTGTAAACCGATAATCCAGAAAGATCAATCCTACGTCACATGCTTCAGTCAAATAATAGTAGTCCTCTTTGGGTAGCCGCCTAAAAAGAGATACGCTCTGTGGCTTCTCTTCATTCACAAATTTCTCCAATTTGTTGTATTCAGTACCATTACCTACCACAAGAAAATGACAATCGGTTCGGTCTTTGTTGGCTCGAAGGCATTCAATTAGAAACGGAATGCCTTGAGGTTTTCCAAGGTTCCCACCATAGATGAAGATTGGACAATCGATAGGTAGGTTGTACTTCTTGCGAATCTCGACTCGTTGTTCTTCGGAGAGTGAAATCGATGCAACAAGATTGCAACTGTTCGGACAAATCTCCACTTTTTCAGGTTTGATTTCGGGATTATGAGCCAATATAAACTTTACATTGGCCGGACTCATGCAGCCAATCACATCCGAAATGGCATAGAGTTTTTTCTCTTTTTTGCGGAATGAACGGTACAACATACCCTTCAGCCCATTCTTTTTAAGTAGCCCCAGATCTACAGCATTTTGAGGAAAGATGTCCTTCAGCATTAAGTACGATACAGCCTGCGGGTTTTGTCTCTTTGCGTATTCTATCACTTTAGCAAACGTGATGGGTGGGGTAGAGTACAAGATGAGGTCGAATCTCACATGGCCAAGATACTTCTTTAAGGCCGCTTTAAACTGTGCTTCCAACATAACCTGCCCAAGACCTTTCTCAATAATATTAGTTTTCTCGACGTTAAGAGTTTGTACGCCTAAGATATGTATACCAGCCTCTTTAAAGAGAACAGTCTTTCTACCAGACCTTCGTTCAAAAGGCATCATTACATATACCTCGTGTCCTTCATCATAGAACCTACGTGCCAGATCTGTATATATGCCATTTGCCGAAATTTTCAGCATCTGGTTTGACATTGTCAAGAACAATACATTCATATATTTTTATGTTTTATTTTCATTGTGGTAACTTCCTCCCAACGCCAATGATAAACAGTCAAAACACGAGTTTTTAGGCGTATAGGTCATTTCGGGTGCTAAAATCGTTGTAATACTGGTGTCTGTCAGTA
>OGOI01001135.1_pt1 | contig 17524 bp, 16 predicted proteins | sample 1552631 | NCBI WGS metagenome assembly OGOI01 (sample SAMEA2580204, study PRJEB22360) | human gut metagenome | biome: human gut; feature: human-associated habitat; material: faeces | place: Denmark | collected 2008/2010 | reverse complement strand
TTGCCAGCGTGGTCCAGCCCATGAAATCACGGGCGAAAAGCTGGGCATTTTCGGAGAAGTTGAAAAGGTTGCTGTCCTTGGCGTGAATACGACTCGCAACCTGGTCATCGATGAGCGTTTGCGCCGGAGCACCGGGCGTAGCTGCTTCAAAATTAATCATAGGTTCCTACCCGAACTATCGATGGATCAACCGTTTCGGTTGGTTTGCCTCATTTTACCGAAGTAGCAGCATGGGCGCTACACAATGGCGGCCACGATATCGTCAAGCCACGAAGAATCCACCTGATCGACCTTGCCCGCATCGCATAGCGCGGCAATGGTAGGATTCGTGGGAATCTGAGCGGTCGCGCCGATCTCGTATTCTTGCGCGAGCACATCCACCTGGCTTTCGCCGAAGATATAGTGTTTCTCATTGCAGTTCGGGCACACGAAATAGGCCATGTTCTCGACCAGGCCAAGCACAGGAACCTTCATCGCCTCTGCCATATTCACCGCTTTTGCCACGATCATGCCCACCAGCTCCTGCGGCGAAGTGACCACGATGATGCCATCGACCGGCAGCGATTGAAAGACCGTGAGCGGAACATCGCCCGTTCCTGGAGGCATGTCAACAAGCAGGTAATCGATATCGCCCCACACCACATCGCTCCAAAATTGCTTGACCACCCCAGCGATCATAGGACCACGCCAAATGACCGGATCAGTATCGTTTTCAAGCAACAGATTGGTCGACATGACCTTCGTGCCATCGGCTGCCACCGCAGGAAGTAAGCCATCGGGAGATCCCATCGCCTTGCCTTCGATACCGAACATACGAGGAATGGAAGGGCTTGTGACGTCGGCATCAAGGATGCCCACGTTCTTTCCCTGCTTCGCAAGCGCCGATGCGATCAGCGAAGTAACGAGCGATTTACCAACACCGCCCTTGCCACTCACCACGCCGATCACGTTCTTGATGTTCGATCTAGGATTCGGCGCGGCTTGCATGCTCTGTGGCTCGCGTCGCTCAGCACACGTCTTTCCGCAGGTCTGACAGTTATCGCTGCATGATTCGCTCATTATTAGACTCCTTGTTTTTCTTGCGCTCTCTACAGGAACACACAGAAAGTTATTCTCGAATTTGAATGCCGGATCAAAACTGACACAGCTCGAATAGCATTTCAGCTGATGCTACAACTTTACCACTACCCCTTCAAGGCAAGTTTGAGAGCGATTTCGAAGATCGACTCTGCCTTCGAATACGCGCAGAACCCCACCATAGAAGAAATCCCGCCGACCATTACTGGCTGGCGGGATCCCTCAGGAGGCTTACCCTTCTTCACTTGAAAATCCCAAAGAACATGAAAAAAGCCTCCAAGCGTGGAGGCTTTAAGATTCATGGTGGTCGGAGGGGGATTCGAACCCTCGACACACGGATTTTCAGTCCGTTGCTCTACCAACTGAGCTATCCGACCAGTATGTGCCGTCGAATGTTTACGACGCGAGTTGTTATTGTACTACAGACATTTTTTCGGTCAAGCAACCTGCAAGACTTATACGGTGAACGCAATGAAGCGCAACTATTTCTTAGAGAGCTCTTCTATCAAAGCGGGCACTACTTCGAACACGTCGCCCACGATGCAGTAATCGGCCACGTCGAAAATGGGCGCATGAGGGTCCTGGTTGATCGCAACGATCGCATCGGAATGGTCCATTCCTGCCACATGCTGTACCGCACCTGATATTCCACAGGCAAAGTAGATCCGTGGTGAAACCGATGAGCCCGTCTGACCAACCTGTTTGCTCGCAGGAAGCCATCCCTCTTCAACAACTGAGCGCGAACAACCCACGGTTCCGCCGAGCAACGCCGCCAACTCTTCGAGCATCGCGAAGTTCTCAGGGCCTTTCATGCCGCGTCCACCCGAAACGATAACTTCTGCATCTTGCAAGGATATGCCGTTATCGGTCGCGTCCTTGATGAAGTCCTTCACTTGAACACGCACCTGTTGAGGGACAAAGTCTTCCCTGACCACTTTCATATTCTGATGGGGAGTTGGCTCGGGCAGCGGCATTGCCCCTGGGCGTACCGTTCCCATTTGTGGATGCGTATTCGCACTGATACGCGCATAGAGATTACCGCCGAATGCGGGACGCTCCCATTGCATGACGGCTGTTTCAGGATCGATATAGAGAGCTGTGCAATCTGCGGTCAATCCCGCCTCGAGCTTCACCGCCACATGCGATGCGAGCTCACGTCCGTTCGCTGTTGCGCCTACGAGGATGATCTCGGGCTGGTACTTCTCGCACAGATAAGAGAATGCTTCGGCATACGGGTCCGCGGTGAAATGACGGTAGCACTCCCCTTCGATCACGTATGCCCTATCGGCACCATACCTACGTGCCATCTCGAGCGCTTCATCTGCATCGTGTGCGATGATGACCGCCGCCACTTCCTGACCGATCTCATCCGCGAGTCGGCGTGCCTGCCCCAAAAGCTCTGCACCTACTTGCTTCGGTTTCCCTTCGAACTCTTCCAGGAAGACCCAAATGTCGCGATGATCGTTCTTTTCCATCTCTGATTCCTTTTGCATCTTGAATGTTTCCACGAATCGTTATACGAGCAGCTTCGCTTCGATAAGCTCTTCGATCAGCTCATGCGCCTTTTCCTGCGCGTTGCCCTCCAAGAAAACACCTTCCGAACAGCGCTCAGGAACGAAAGACTTCTGCACACGTGTAGGCGAACCTTTGAGACCGATCTTCAACTCATCCAGACGCCCTTTAAGATCTTCGAAATTGATCTCTTTCGTTTCGAGCGCAAGTGCATCGAGCGTACTTTGGATGCTGGCATAGCGCGGTTTATTGCTCTCTTTCATAGCGGTGCACACCAGTGGCAAAGTCGCTTCGAGCACCTCGATGCCTTCATCGGTCTGACGCTTGATGGTTGCGCGCCAACGTTCATTCGGCGTGTGTGCGGACCTATGCTCGCTTTCGTTCGCTTGCGCGGTCTCAAGATGCAGATCGAGCACTTGGTTGACACAGGCACAGTTGAGGTGCTGGGCGAGCGATGAGATTGTTTGTCCTGTATCGCCATCGATTGCCTGTTTGCCGCCTAACACCAGATCAAAGGGGCCAAGATGACTGATAGCGGCACAGAGAATATAGCTCGTAGCGAAGGTGTCCGAGCCGCCGAACTTCCTGTCGGTGATCAGATACCCTTCGTCAGCACCCATCGCATGCGCTTCTTCAAGGATCGCGCTTGCCTGGCTGGGACCCATCGTAAACGCAACCACTTCTGCGCCGATCTCGTCTTTAAGCTGAAGCGCCATCTCGAGCGCGTGGCGATCGTAAGGGTTCATGATGCTCGGTACGCCTTTGCGGATGAGCGTGTTCTTCACTGGATCGATCTTGATCTCCGTCGTATCGGGCACCTGTTTCAAACAAACTGCGATTCTCATGGTTCCTTCTTTGTTCGGTGATTTGTACGACTATGACGACACAAGCTGTTTTGCGATGGTGATGCGCTGGATCTGATTCGCGCCTTCGAATATCTGGAATACTTTCGCATCGCGCATGAGCTTTTCGACCGGATACTCTCGGCTATACCCATAGCCACCCAGAATCTGGATAGCGTTCGAAACGACCTCCTGCATGGAATCTGAAACGAACGTCTTACAGATCGCGCCTTCTGTTTGCACTAAGCTTCCTGCATCCATCAGGCGCATCGTGTTGTTCACGAGACAGCGCGATGCTTCGGTCTTTATGTCCATATCGGCCAACAGCCCCTGCACCAATTGGAAGCTGGCCAGCGGTTTGTCGAACTGCTTTCGTTCTTTAGCGTAGGCGAGCGCCTCATCGAGTGCGCGCTGCATAATGCCCACACCCATGGTGCAAACGAACGCACGCGATAGATTGAGCGCATTGAGCGCAAGCTTCATACCTTCGCCCACTTTACCCAGCACGCGGTTTTTGGGAACGATAACGTTGTCCAGGATCAATTCAGTGGTGTTTGAAAGACGCAAGCCCATCTTGTCCTCTTCGGCACCAACCTTCACCCCAGGCATGTTGCGATCAACGATGAATGCAGTGATGCCATGGGCGCCTGCTTCGGGGTTGATCTTGCAAAAGACGATATAGATCTGCGCAAGGCCACCATTGGTGATGAAGGTTTTTGAAGCGTTGAGCAGATACCCTTCTTTGGTTTCGACCGCTGTTGAACGCAAGCTTGCAACATCTGAACCAGCATTAGGCTCAGTAAGCGCAAAGGCGGCGAACTGGCGCTGTTTGACCACATCAGCGAAGTATTGAGCCTGCTCAGGCGTGCCAGCTAGAATAACATTGCGCAATGCAACGAACGTGGTAACGAACGTGATCGCATAACCGGCATCCACTTTTGCTAGTTCCTCGAAGATCATCGCCGTCGTTTCGTAGTCAAGCCCTGTGCCGCCGTATTCTTTGGGCACCTCTACCAGATGAAGGCCGAGATCGAACCCAAATTCATATAATTCAGCAGGGCATTCTCCTGCTCGATCAGCTTCGGCCACATAAGGCTTCAGCTCTTGCTCGGCGACATCGTGAACGAGCTTGATGAGTGCTTTTTGTTCTTTGGTATAGAACAGCGTCATCGTAGGTTCTCCTCTATGTTTGGCCATGCTTGAGGAAGGTGTGTGATCCTGTGAGCAAGCTTTCCTTTGATATATAGGTTATACCATATTGATTTTTGTTTTTTTATATTGTTTTTCCTATATATTAGGAATTGCTCGTTCTTCTTTTATGAAACTAAAAATGCAATCAGCCTGATGAAGCGCATTTGAAGGTCAAACCTCCACTGATGCCCTTCGTGGTTTTCTCTTCGGTGAATCAGGTGCGGTAAAATAGGCAAGGATATGAGCTGTTTTCCAGCGATCAAGACGCGGAAATAAACGCGCCACAGAACCCTTCTTATAGAAAGCTTTACTATGAACGCTGCTTCCCCGATTCTTTTCGACCTTGACGGCACCCTGCTCGATACTCACGATATGATCCTAGAATCGATGTGGTATACCATCAATGAGGTTGACGGGCAGAACCAAAACGATGGAGAGCTCATGGCTGGTGTTGGTACGCCCCTGCTCGATCAAATGCTCCATTTTACAGCAGGCAACAAGACCCGTGCCGAAGAGCTCGTGAATATCTATCGCGCTTACAACGACGCGATTCACGATGAGAACATCCACGCCTTCCCTGGCACGAGAGAAGCGCTTGAGCTGCTGGCTGGAGCAGGCTGCCGCATGGGCGTGGTCACCTCGAAGCGCCACTGGCTCGCTCAGCGCGGTCTTGAGATCTGTGAGCTTGATTCCTTCTTCGAATTTCTGGTTGGCTCAGATGATTGGCCTGAGCATAAACCTGCCCCTGGCCCGATCCTTCACGGGTGTGAACTGCTCAGCATCGCGCCAGCACAATGCACTTATATTGGCGATAGTCCGTTCGATATCCAGGCCGCAAACGCAGCAGGATGCCAAAGCGTTGCAGCTTTGTGGGTCATGTTTACTGAAGAAGAACTTGCAGCTTGCAAGCCTGATCTGAGCGTACATTCACTCCAAGACTTCGTGAAGGATCACTACCTCAAAGCATAATGAAAAGCGGCTGATCCATTGGATACAGCCGCAAGCCTAACCTCTATCGTTGCTACCAGCTAAAGCAGCAGGCAAAACCGCTCTTCAAAGATGAAAGGCAGCGTGACTTCTTCCTGCCGAAACGGAAGTCTTAATCCCAAGCGCTGCGACCTTCGAGGGCTTTCTTGCCAATATCGCTCCTGAACTGCATACCTTCGAAGTTGATGCGCTTGATCGCTTCATAGGCGCGATGGCGCGCCGATTCGAACGAAGAGCCAAGGCCGACCACGTTCAGCACGCGACCGCCCGAAGTGATGAGCTCGCCATCAACGTTCAGCGCCGTACCCGCCTGGAAGACGAGCACCTTGTTCAGGTCCTCAGCATCTTCAACACCGAGGATGACCTTGCCCTTCTCATACGAACCGGGGTAGCCCTCAGAAGCCAACACCACACTCAGCGCCCAATTATCGTCCCATTCCAGATCGATATCGCCATCGCGGCCTTCGGCCACCGCCACCATGATGTCCACCAGATCGCTCTTGAGGCGCGGCAGGACAACCTGCGTTTCCGGATCGCCGAAGCGCGCGTTGAACTCGAGCACCTTCGGACCTTCGGGCGTGAGCATGAAACCGCCATAGAGCACGCCACGATAGTCATGCTCGAAGGGCTCTTTCGCCGTTGCTGCAGCAGCCACTTCCATGATGCGCTCCATCTCGGCCATCTCTTCATCGGTGACGATAGGCACAGGAGAATACACGCCCATGCCACCCGTGTTGGGTCCCAGATCGCCGTCGTAGGCGCGTTTATGATCTTGTGCTGGCGCCATGCAAAATGCCTTGCCATTCGTAACGAAAGCGAGCAGCGAACATTCCGGACCGGTGAGCATCTCTTCGACCACTACGGTGTTGCCCGCGGAGCCGAATTCGCCCGAGAAACACGCCTCAACGCCCGCGCGTGCTGCGTCGAGCGTTTCTGCGACGATAACGCCCTTGCCCGCTGCAAGGCCATCGGCCTTCACCACGAGCGGCGCACCCAGTTCGTCGCAATAGGCCAGTGCTTCATCTTTGTTGGTGAAGCTCTTGTAGCGTGCGGTCGGAATCCCGTTCGCTTCCATGAATTCCTTGCTGTAGGTCTTCGAACCTTCGAGTTGCGCGCCTTGCGCATCGGGGCCGAACACCGCGATGCCTGCTTCGCGCAGAACATCGGCAACGCCTTTTACGAGCGGCGCTTCGGGGCCGATGACCACCAGTTCAACATCGTTTTGGCGCACGAAATCGAGCACCGCATTGCCATCTTCAATGTTGAGCGATTTGATATTGGTGCCCAGTTCAGCGGTGCCACCATTGCCTGGCGCGATATAGATCTCGCTGCAACGAGGGCTTTTCGCCAGCGCCCAGGTGATCGCATGCTCTCTGCCGCCACTGCCTAAAACTAGAATATTCATGAGATACCTTTCACGCGCTGGATGGTCGCGGTTGGCTACTTTGTGCAATAACTAGCGGGCTTCCCAGCCGTTGAAGATCGTCTGATCACGATCGGGACCGACCGCGATGATCGAAGCGGGAACACCGGTGATGTCTTCAAGATACTGAACGTAGACCTGCGCATTCTGCGGCAAGTCTTCGAAGCGTTTGCAATCGGAGATATCAACGCCCTCCCAACCAGGAAGCTCTTCGTAGATAGGCTTCAAGCTGGGGGAACAGATGAGCTCTTGATCCATGGGAAAGTAATCGTAGCGCTTGCCTTCGATCTCGTAGGCAACGCACACTTTGATGCGCGGCACGCAGGAAAGCACGTCGAGCTTGGTGAGCGCAACATCCGTGAGCGAATTGACCTGCGCGGCATAGCGACCAACGACCGCATCGTACCAGCCACAGCGGCGCTTACGACCCGTGGTAACGCCATATTCTCCGCCTACTTCGCAGAGGCGCTCTCCCACTTCATCGGTAAGCTCGGTCGGGAACGGGCCGGATCCAACACGCGTGATGTAGGCCTTCGCGATGCCGAGCACGCGGTCGATCGCCTTCGGGCCAACGCCCGTGCCGATCGGTGCACCGCCTGCACAGCAGGAAGACGAGGTGACGAAGGGATAGGTGCCATGGTCGATGTCGAGCATGGTGCCCTGCGCACCTTCGAAGAGGACCGACTTGCCATCGGCAAGTGCAGTGTTGAGCAAGTGCGTGGTTTCTGCCATGTGCGGGCGAATGCGTTCTGCCAGAGGTAGGTACGCTTCGCAGATCTGGTCGACCGTGTAGGTGGGAAGATCATAGATCTTCGAGAGGATCTGATTCTTCAGCTCGAGCACGGAGGCAACCTTCTCGCGGAAGACCGCTTCATCCATCATGTCCTGGATGCGGATGCCACGACGGGCGACCTTGTCTTCATAAGCAGGACCGATGCCGCGCTTCGTCGTGCCAATGAGCTTGGTGCCGCGCTTCGCTTCGCTCGCACCATCCAGATCGATGTGATAGGGCATGATAACGTGAGCATCGCACGAAACGAGCATGCGATCGGTCGGAAAGCCTGCTTCGTTGATGGTGCTCATCTCTTCAATGAGCACGTTGGGATCGATCACGCAGCCATTGCCGATGACCGGCGTAACGTTATCGTACATAACTCCAGAAGGGATGAGGTGAAGGGCAAGCTTCGTATCGCCCGTGATAACCGTATGCCCTGCGTTGTTCCCTCCTTGATAACGCACAACGTAGTCGTAGTCCTTTGCGATCAAGTCGGTGATCTTGCCTTTGCCTTCATCGCCCCACTGGGCGCCTAGAAGAACAGTGCTCGGCATAGGTATTCCTTTCGACAGTTCAATCTACCTGAAAAATATATCACAGTTCGAAGAAATTACAGGAGCAATCGCACTCGCGCACCAGGGCAGCGACACTCGGGTGACAGGTGAAAAGAATAACCTGACGATAGCGCGAAAGCTCGACGATCACCTTGATGGCTTCACGACGGCGTTCGTCGTCGAAATTCACGAGGATATCGTCGCAGAGGATAGGCAGCGAACGGCCCACGTTTTCGGCCGTGATGAGAAGGGCAACGCGCAACGCGAGATAGAGCTGTTGGCGCGTGCCGAGCGAAAGCAACTGAGGCGGACAAGCGGTCTTCACGCTGTCGAGCGCTTCGATCTCTCCTTCGGCATTCATGCGCACTTTCTGCCACGCGCCCTTCGTCATCTGCGCGAAGAGGCGCGAAGCCTGCTTGTAGACTTCAGGTTGGCTTTTGCGTTCCCATTCAGCGATCGAGATTTCCAGGCTACGCTGCGCGAGCAACAGCACGGCAAGTTCGTGATAGCGCTCCTTCAAGCGTGCATCCACGATCGCCTTGCGCTGCTTCGCCTCATCGAAAGTGGTGGCATGGCGCGCGTGCGAAAGCTCGCTCGAGATCTGACCGAACTGGAGATTCGTCTCTTGGATGAGCTCGCTCGTTTTGGCACGTTCAGTATTCTTGCGCTCGATGATCGCTTCGAGATCCGCCAGTTGTGCCTCGGGATCGAGCCCCATTGAAAGGCAGAGTTCGCGACGCTGTTCTGCGAGCGTGCCAAGGAGCGATTCGAGCGACGCGCGCTGCAAGGAGAGCGCCTGGAGGTTTTGCTTGGTCGTCTCTTCGTTCGTGCGCATATCGTGGGCAAGATCGAGCAAGTGGCGCGCCTGGCGTATCGAACCTTCGGCGGCGCTGAATCCGCGCTGATCAAGGAACCATTTTGCGCGGTTCTTATGGTCGGCCAGATCGCGCTCGCAAAGCTCAAGGTGCTGTTCGTCTTGATACTTGACCCATTCGTAATCGCGTCTTCGCTCTTCAAACGCCTCTTCCGTTTTTGAAGGATGCATGTTGGCAACGATGCCTCCTGCTGCAACAAGAAGCCCGCAAAGACACGTGATCACGCCGAACGCTGAATACGTGAGCGAACCCACCGCACGCCCCTGTCGGAAAAGCCAAATGCCCACGATGCCCATGCATACGAGGATAACGAACGCGATGATCAAGCGAATGCGTCGTTGTGTCTTTGCGCGATCTTGCTCGGTCTGGAAATCGTGGTCGTTGATGAGTGTCTCAAACGCTGTTGTTGATTTCGCAACTTCACGTTTTGCGCTATCAAGCGCATGCTCGTACTTGAGGCGCTCTTCGTCGAGATCGTCGAGAAGGGTTTTGACCTCATATTCTTCGGCAGATGATAGCTTGCTGAGCGCACGCACATTCTCATCAACTTCGACCGAATCGGGAAGGCGCATCTGCTGCTCCGAAGCGCGGGTCTCTTCGAGCAACGCAGTGTTCTGCTCGATCGATGCGTCGATCCCTTCAAGGCGTGCGTAGTTGCTCTTGAGTTCTTCGATCTCGGTATTGAGGCCGGCTTGCGCTTCGGTGAGCGCTTCTTTGCGTGCGAGCAACGATTCGAGGCGGTGCTCTTCTTCATAGAAGCTGTCGGTTTCGTTGAGCAGCTCCTGAACGAGCGTCTTCTCGCGTTCCTGTTCTTCACGCAAAAGTGCGATCGAGTCAGGAGTTTGCGCGGAGCGCGACATGAGCGCTCGTATCTTCTCCTGGATCTTAGCAAGCACGATGGCAGGGGATGATGCCGTACCAGAGCCAGCCGTGAGCAAGCGCGCGGTAACCTCGTTATGACGATCGAGCTTGAGCAGCTCATCGCTATTGAGCGCGAACATGGTCTCGTACGTTTCTTTGTCGATGTCATCGAGCACATGGAGTCGATCGACCACGCCTTCGCTGTTCTTCGTACGCTTGATCTCTTCAACATCGCCCGTGCGGTCGTCTTTGAAGAACAAGCTGCCGATGCGCTCTGAATTCTCTGGCTTGTAACTGTTCGAACCACGGCGCGAAGCACGCCAGCCGAACATGACATTCTTGATAAGTTCACTGATGGTGGTCTTGCCCGCTTCGTTCGCGCCATACACCACATTGAGGCCAGGCTTGAATGGGCCGACGATCATGTTGGCGAACTTGCCGAAATTCGTCAGCTTCACGTATTCGAGATAGATGCTCGACAGATACGTTGGCGCAAGAGGCTGGTTCTTCTCGCCCTTCTTCTTGTTCTGTGCATCGCTCTTAGTCATTGTTGTTCTCGCTCAACAGATCGAACACGAGCGATTCCGCTTCCTTGCAAGCTTCATCGAAGCGCCGCTGAAGCTTGGGAACAGGCAGGTCAAGCGCTGAGAATTGCTGCTCAAGATAGGACAGACCGTCGACTTTATCTTTCTTCTGCGCGCGCATGGTCGAAAGATAGACCGCCGGGAACAGCCCCTCTTTCTCGATCGCGTCCTTGTCGATCTTCGCGCGCGTTTCGTTCACGACATCATCGATGAAGAAGAACGGATAACGATCGTTGATGACCGAGCGGAGGTCGGCAAGCACATGCGGAGTGAGCGCACTATGAAGCGGCGTTGCACCCGTGAGCGTGATGCGACAGAGCATGTTCTGACATTGCGAACGCGCGTTGCGCTCGAACTGCTGTGTGGTGATCGCTTCTTGAATATCAGCGATCGTCGCGCAGGCAGAAACGTCCACTTCGATGCGTTCCCACACAATCTGCGCCGTGGGAAGGAACGCAACTTCGGTGGGAAGATTCTCTCGCAGCGTCACCTTGAGCACACCATGCGGGCCAGTTTCGTGAATATCGCGCCCTTGGATGCAGCCCGAAAAGGCAATGGCTGGATCATCCTCGGGGATAAGCTGCGGATGATGAATATGCCCGAGCGCCCAGTAATCCATCTTGCGCGCGAGCAGGTCTTTTGGTTTCACCGGACTGCGTGTCGGGTCGATGTCGAGACCAGAATGAATCACGCCCACCTGAAATGTTGCATCGGCAGCGATCTCTTTCGCCTTTGCGCGCGAGATACCTTCCGCGATGTTCTCGTCTTGCGGCCATGCCTGCGTGTAGTAGCTTCGCCCACCTAACACAGCGAGCGGTTCGCCCTCTTTTTCGTAGACGAAGTAGTTCGCCTCATGAGGATCGAAAAGATGAACGTTTTCGGGAAGATCGCCATATTCGCCCGCCCAGCGCGCATAGGGATCGTGGTTGCCTGTGCAGAAATAGACCGGGATGTTCGCATCGTGAAGACGTTCGAGCCCATCGCGAAAGAAGCAGAAATCGGCATAGGAAGGGTGCGAGGCATCGAACGCATCGCCCGCGATGACCAAGAAATCAACCTGCTCACGGATCGTTTCGTCGATGAGCTTACGATAGGCATCAGGAATGGATTTGACCAAACGATCAGCCCACACCGGCGAGATCGCACGCAACCCCCTGAACGGGGCTCCGAGATGAAGGTCTGCTGCGTGTATGAAGGTTACTGATCGCGCCATGGTTCGAGTGTAGCGGATAGTGATGCGTTTGTGCGCAAGCGTTAGTAACTTGAATCGTCGAAGTAGTCGGTGAACTTAGTGCGCTCGGCAAGCCAAGTGAGCTTCAAGTCACGCGTAGGACCACTGCGATGCTTTGCGACGATCAATTCTGCCACGCCCCAATCAGGACGCTTGTCAGACTCTGCCTCAGCTTCGCTGGTAGATCGATCGATGAACATGACGATGTCGGCGTCCTGTTCGATCGAGCCTGATTCGCGCAAGTCAGAAAGCATGGGACGCTTGTCAGTACGAGATTCGACCGCACGCGAAAGCTGTGCGAGCGCCATGATGGGCACATCGAGTTCTTTAGCGAGCATCTTAAGGCCACGCGATATCTCAGCAACTTCCATGGTGCGGTTGTTCGGATGAGGGATGACGGGCGTCATGAGCTGCAAATAGTCGACCACGATGAGGCCGTTCTCAACGTTTCGCATCATGCGGCGTGCCTTCGTGCGCAGCTCGACCAGTGAAAGACCTGGCGAATCATCCACATAGAGGTCGATGTTGCTCAAGCGTTCAGACGCATCGAAGAGCGGCGCCCATGCATTGTTGTCGATCCGTCCACTGTTTAAGACTGACAGGTTAATACCTGATTCAGCTGAAAGCAGGCGCTTCGTGATTTCGACCGACGACATCTCTAAACTGAAGAACGCAACGGTCGACTTCTGTTTTGCCGCGTTGACTGCAAGATTCATCGCGAACGACGATTTACCCACGCCAGGACGCGCAGCCAAGATGATCAACTGCCCACCACGAAGCCCATTGAACAGCTGATCGACATCCTTGAAGCCGGTGGGTACCCCTTGCAAGACCTCGCCACGATTCGCCATCTCAGCGATCTGATCGTTCGCCTCGATGATGAGCGTCTTGATGTCTTTGAACGAAGAGTTGACCGCTTTTTCGGTCACACCAAAAAGAGTGGCTTCAGCCTGCGAGATGAGTTCTTTAGGATCGGCAGGAGAATCATAAGCGAGCGAAGAGATGTTGGCTGATGCCAAGAGCAACTGCCGGCGCATCGCGTCACGGCCCACGATATCGGCATGGTGCTGCCAGCTCGTGAGGGAAAACGTATTGTTTGAAAGATCGAGCAGATACGGCTGCCCGCCTACCGCTTCGAGTTGGGAGGCTGCCTTGAGGCTATCCGCCACGGAAATGACATCGATCGGGATCGAACGCGCATTCATATCGCGCATCGTCTCGAAGATGATGCGATGGGCAGGACGATAGAAATCTTCAGGACGCAATTTGAGAGAGACCTCTTCGAATACTCCCGTAGAAAGCAAACACGCAGATAGAACGGTCTTCTCCGCCTCAATGTTCTGTGGCAGTGCTTTGCCCTTCAAACCTGAAGCCTGAAGTGCGAATTGATCGTTTGTCGTAGGTGCTGGCATTCGCTCCCTTGTCCTGTTCTTAAAGCATCGCGCCTGAAAAGAGGTGCTAACAACAAAACTTCCCGACACCGTGGATGCGGTATCGGGAAGTCTAATTTATCACACCTACCGGCTAATAGCTAAGCGGCGCGAAAAACAGCATTATTCTGCTTCAACCTCAGCCACTACGACAGCGTCTGCGGTGGGCTCTTCAGCAACTGCGTCTGAAGTGGAGAAATCCTCTTCAGCAGTTTCCTGCGCTTCAGCAGCGCTTTCGGATGCCGTGAAGGTCTCTTCGTTGCCGACCACAACCGTGAGGCTCGACTTGATGTCGCGATAGATCGAAACAACGACCTCGTGCTTACCAGCGGTCTTGATCGGGTTCTTGAGGTCGATGCGCTTGCGATCGATCTCGATGTCCTCTGCTTCTTTGAGCGCATCAGCGATCATAGCTGCAGTGATGGAACCGAAGAGCACGCCTTCTTCGCCCACACGTGCCTCAACCTTAACGGAGAGATCGTCGAGAGCGGCTTTGAGCGCCTGGGCTTCTTCGATGCGCGCTGCTTCACGCGTAGCGATGTTGTGCTTGCGCTGCTCGAGCTGCTTGAGGTTGCCCTTCGTAGCAGCAACAGCGATCTTCTGCGGGAACAGGTAGTTGTTGGCATACCCGTCGGCAACTTCGACGATATCGCCTTCGCCGCCCTTGCCCTTGAGTTCAGATAAAAGGATGACTTTCATGAAAACCTCCTCTTATCGATCGCGACGATTGTTGCGACCGCTGATCGCAGGCACGGCGTATGGCATGAGAGCCATTTCACGGGCGCGCTTAACAGCGTTCGCGATATCGCGCTGATGCTGGGTGCAAGCACCGGTCACACGGCGGGGCTTGATCTTCCCACGGTCGGTTACGTATTTGCGCAGCATCTGAGTGTCTTTGTAGTCGATATATTCTGCCTTATCCTTGCAGAACTGGCAGAACTTACGACGAGGCTGCTTATTGTATTCAGGCATTCTTAACCTCTTTCGTTCGTGATTAGAACGGGATATCTTCGTCGTAGACAGAAGCATCCACCACCGGCGTTGCTACCGGAGCAGGTGCCTGCTGTACGGGCATAGCTTGCGGTTGGGGTGCGCTCTGTTGCATCGGTGCGCCACCGCGCGAACCATCATTGCGCGAAAAGAATTCGATCTCATCTACGATGACCTCGATCTTCGAGCGCTTCTGGCCATCGCGCTCCCACTGGCTCCAGCGAAGCTTACCTTCGATGGCAACCTTGCTTCCTTTAGAAAGGAAGCGGGAAACGCTTTCTGCGCGGGCTCCGAACATGGTGCAATCAATAAAGTTGGGATAGTCTTCCCATTCACCTGTCTGCTGATTGCGACGACGGTCGTTGACTGCAACGCCAAAGCCGAGGACCGGCATGCCGCTTGCGGTTGAGCGCAATTCTGGATCGCGCGTAAGATTACCGGTGATGATCACTCTATTGATGCTCATGTGATACCTCTTTCTACGGGCAAATATCCCATTTGCCTCTGATTTCCTTCTCGTGAAGGGCTGGGTTCTCCACCCTTCTGTTCTTCAGTTGGTTTTGGCGCACAACCAAAACCACCTATACCGCTCGCATTAATCGCGATCGGTGCGCTTAACGATCATGAAGCGTTCGACAGCGTCGGTAATGCGCAAAACACGATCCAACTCTGCGATGCTTTCAGGATTTGCGTGGAAATCGATGAGGGTGTAATCACCGTCGGTCAAGCCGTTTACCTCGTAAGCGAGTTTACGCTTACCCCAGTTGTCGACGTTGTCGACCGTACCGTTATCTGCGGTAATAGCAGTATCGATACGCTTCATAACAGCTAAACGGGTTTCTTCGTCGATTGACGGAGCTACAAAAAACAACAATTCATAAGCCTTCATATGGTCACCTCCTCTGGACTTACGGTTTCGGGTCATGAAGGCAAGCCCGAAACAGGATTAGCTGAACAATCGTAGCAAATAGCGTTTCCACTCGCAAACAGACCGTCCGCTTACCCTCCGATTCCGCACAAACTGACAATCATTTCATGCCGCTTTGAGCAAGTTTTCAGTACCTGTCCATCTTACTCAGCAAAGCTCACGTTTTTCTGAAACTTTTTTGAACTCCGAACTCACATTTTTCTGATACTTTTTCACGTTTGCGTCGATTCACCACCCATGGCCCTTCGCAGCAACGCGCCCATCAGAGATGCCTATCTTTCGCGCTCCTGCCCTCACAGCAGAATTTCCGCTGCAATGCCCCTAGTTTTCGCGTGGGAATGCACATATGGGCTTTATAATGAAACAATATTTACATTAGGAACTTCTTCGAGATGGTTAAGGGAGATCATAGCAACCAACACTACAAGCTCTGCCAAAACTCATGTTTCGCTCAGGCTTCCCACCTCCATTCTGGAAAGCATTGATGCTCACGCCGAAAAGGAACACATTTCACGTACCGAGGCTTTCGTCTACTATCTGCAGACTGGTCTCGAAATCTCCGATGCTCAGGCGAACGAGCCAAGCAAAGACGAAGTGCTGCTCCAGAGCATCCAGGATGATCTCACGGTCATCAAAGCGCTCCTGCAAACTCAGCCTGGTGCTGCAACTACCCCTCATCCCTACACCGTTCCTGCAGTAGAGATTCCTGAGGAACCTGCTCAAGCAGAAGCCGTCGCAAGCGAATTCACCACTTCCGACGAAGTTGAAGAGCCGGAAGAGACCCAAGAAGTCGAAGAAGACGAAGGGGTTGCTGTTTCTCTCGAGAGTGAGCCTGAGCCCGATCTCGCGGAGGAAGCCGAAGCGCTTGCCGAAGAGGATTATTCCACCTCAGATGCCACCTCGAGCGAAGAGTCTTCTACGGCCGCTTATTCGCTGTATGCGATCGGCGAAGAAGAGAGCTTCACCGAGATCAAGCCTGTTGATGAACTCGATGAAGCAAGCGAGTTCACCACCTCTGATGCAGTTTCCGAAGAAGAACCCGCCGAAGAGATCGATACGGTCGATCCCGTCGAGGACGAAAGTGATTTCACCACGTCTGACGCAACCGAAGGCGGCGAAGCACTTTCTCTTAAGAAGCTTGAAAAAGCCGTTTCCAAGGCTGCAAAAGACATCGCATCGATCGAAAAGGTCTGGCTCTACGGTTCCGCCGCTGATGCAAAAGAGATCGAAGGAGCTTCCATCGATCTATGCGTGAAGACCGAAGACGACGACAAGCTCAAGTCGAAGCATCTCGATGCCTTCGTTGCCATTATCGAAGAAAAGACCGGCAAGCAAGTCAATGTGGTGCTCAAGCACGAAGCTGGCAAAGACCTCAAGCAGGAGATGAAGAACAGGGTCGAACTCTACAAGAAGTAAGACACGCCCTCATAAATCAAAAAAGCCGCTCGTTGAAGCGGCTTTTTTTATGCTCAGGAATCGCTTTGTGCTTATTGTTCGGCGGTTGCGTCTGAAGTAGTGAAGTCTTTTTCGGCAAGCTCGGCTGCTTGGGAATCTTCTTCATCCCACGCATCTTTGAGAGCATCGCGCGGGTCGAGCGTACCCTCCATATCGAGCTCGAGCTTCAAGCCTTCCATGAAGTTGGGCGCGGGACCGATGTAGACGATGTCCTTCTTGATGCCATCCTCGTCGTAAAGATAGCCGAATGCGTATGCCTCCGGAGCACCTGGCAAGCCACCTTCAGCGATGATGCAGTCCTTCATGCCATCATCGGTGTCGAGATATCCGTCGTAGCAGAATGCATAGGCTGTGGCGCCACGTGCGCCTTCTACTTCACGACGCGCGAGCGTGAAACAGGTTTCCGCATCGTCGCCCGGATGCGTTTCGATGAACAGATTTTCTTTGACCGCCAAACCCGTGAAGGGGATGATCTCTTCGCCCGCTTCCATCTTGGAAACAGCCTCGTTCAAAACAGCTTGCACGACCGCTTTCAGCTCATCGGTAATTTCGCCCTGCGGATCATTGTTGGTAGGATCGATCATTCTATCAGCCATGATGAAAACCTTTCTTTTCGTTTCACTATGAGTGTAGCGCTTCCGTGCTTCTCCGCTTAGTGTTTTCCGGGAGAAGGTCTGCCGCAGGGTAACCTCGATGACAAACTACCCGGTCGTTCGACACCAGCTCGACCAGTGGAGAGGGCGAGGCAGCGAGGTTCCCCGCTTCCCTGTTCGCGAATCAGCTTATGCTGATTCGCTCATGCGTCGCTG
>OGOI01001134.1_pt1 | contig 17531 bp, 10 predicted proteins | sample 1552631 | NCBI WGS metagenome assembly OGOI01 (sample SAMEA2580204, study PRJEB22360) | human gut metagenome | biome: human gut; feature: human-associated habitat; material: faeces | place: Denmark | collected 2008/2010 | reverse complement strand
GCATCCTGGTGAAGGGTATCGCAATGTCATGGTCCGCATTCACCAGCGTGTCCCATTTGCATACTTCATAGTTGAGTGTCCCCTCCCGTGTGAATTCATTCGGATACGTCCTTACCAGTCCGGAAGGCTTGCTCGACCCATGGAACTGTATGAAGAGCCTGTGTCTTGCCGCACATTCCAGTATCTCTTCTTGGATGCGTATCATCTCTTGGTCATTACGGTCCATGAAGTCCACCATGAGTCCTTTTACTCCCCATCCCTCATAGAGCGCAAAGGCTTCTTCGAGTTTGTCGTACAACGGTCTCCAGTGTACCCACAGATGTATGCCAACTCCCTTGCTCCTTGCATATTCCACAATTCTTGGCATGTTCAGGCACGGTATCGGTTTTGTAACGTCCGCATTGGGTCCCGCCCATCCGAAATTGAAGTTGTCATCATAGTACCAAGGAGTCTCTGCATATCCGTAGATTCCATGTGCATCCAAGCCATTGCGTGCTGCAAAATCGATGTAGTACTTGTTTGTATCGAAGTTGTTTCCCGGAGAGAACGTGCTGTCCGGCACGACATTCCCGTTCCACCATGTGAACGTGGTCCTGCAAGGCTTAATCCATGAAGTGTCTTCAATCCTGCAGGGCTCGTTCAGGCTTGTTAGTATATTCGTCTCCAGCAATCCTCCCACCCGGTCTGCAACGGAGATTACGCGCCACGGTGTACGGTGCGGGAAACTGTCTGTCTCGACCTTTATCTTCTCCTGCCCCAGTTTTGGCGAGAGCTTTCCCACCAGTCCACCCTTCTCCTTCACCAGGTACATTCCCGCATAGTCCCTTATGGCCGCTTCAGTTATAGCCACTGCCACCCCGTTGTCGAACTCGAATGTCGCCGGCATCTCTATCAGCCTTTTCCTTGCCACCTTGTCATATCTTACATGACTGTATACCCCTTCGTGTGTATTCACATACCCGGGCAGGTACATGAGCAACGCCATCGGGTTTCCTTGCAAGTTGAACTGTGTCCTTTCATCGTACATCACGTATGAATCCCATGCTTTCTGTTCCGGAAATTCATATCTGAATGCTATCCCGTCATCGAATGCCCTTACAACCAGGTTTATCAGACGGCCGGAATCTGACCGTTCCTGCATGGGAACGGTCATTTCATTGCAACGGCTACGTACACTACTTGTCTTGCCGACAATGAGCTTGTATGTCTCATCAATCTTTTTACGCTGCACCTTTCCTGCTTTAAGATTCCTTCCGAACTCTCCGCTATCAAAGCTGAAACCAAGCAAAGAATTTGTTATAAGAGGCTGCTTCCTATAGTCGATGTCATATGAAACACTCTCCGACGTCACTTTCAGAGAAAATCTAAGTTTTCCGTCAGGAGACGATACAGACATTCTCTGCTGTGCAGAAACAGCTATAAAGCAAAATAGTGCAACACACAAAACAAGAAGTTTCTTCTTCTCTGTCATCTTAATCTGTCTTTGATTGTACATCCTATCCTAATTGACCTCAATCCACAATCTTGCCCGAAACATTATAGCATTTCACCTCAATGTTGCCATAAACCACATTCAATACAGGCTTTCCTGCTTTCCATTCAATAGTTCCGAAACCGGTATCAGTACTGATGAAACTTTTGAAATCACCAATCTTAGAATCAATGTACATGGTTTTGTCAACAGCATCATACCGCACTCCTGTAAGCCCCTGCAACATTCCATAGCTTGCCATGGCACGTGCATACCAATGCCCGCACTCTATCTCATTGAATGGGTTTCTTACTCTTCCATCATATCTCTCACGGCATTCACGGACAATATCCAAGCCCTTTTCCACCCCTCTGTCATGGATTCAATATAATCCAATGGATGTTGGCGATAGCGATTGTTGTGTGCATCGCAGTAAAGCCCCGCTTTCCAACGGGGGTAAAAACTTACCCCCGTAGCCATTTCACGGCCAGTATATGTATCCACTACCAGTGCACGACAAGAATCCGTACCAAAATCAAGACCAATAACGTATTTCTTGTTTGATTCCATAGTCTAAAGCATTATTTGGTTGTTAACTCTTGTTTTCTTGCAATGAAAAACCCATAATAGGCAATCACTGCAAAAGCAACGGCCGGTACAGCATATGCAGCCATAATACTACCTGTCTGGTCGGAGACAATACCCTGAATTTGGGTCAGAACGGCAGCACCGGCAATAGCCATTACCATGAATGAACCGCCGATTTTAGTATCATCCCCCAAACCTGTAAGACCAAAACCATAAATGGTCGGGAACATCAATGACATACATCCGGAAATACCCATCAGGCAATAGACGCCGAAACTGCCCTTACCGAACATGGCACCCAAACAACACATTACAGCAAGAAGCGCAAGTCCTATCAAGAGTTTATAAGCTTTCACATATTTCATCATGGCAGTACATACGAATCTCATTACTACAAAGAGAATAAGTGACATGATATAGTAAGTAGCTGCAGCCTGTTCTGCTGTACGTGGCAGCAAATCATTCAATCCAAGCCATTCACAACAATTATAGAATGCGGCAGCTACCGGTTCCACTCCCCGTAATGCATTTACAACAGCATCTGCAGAAGCAGAATCTCCTAAAGAAGCCAATACACCGTCAAAATTCAGCTGTACCATAGCATAACGGATCACGAATGACCATACGGCTATCTGTGCACCAATATTGAAAAATTGTGCTATTACACCCCATACATAATTCTTATTCTTTATAAGACGACGAAGAGTGGCACCAAACTCTATTTTTTCACCTTTTTCACTAAGATTAGGCATTTTGGTAAGCCGAATAGCAAGTAAGAGCACCAACATCACCAGACCAAGTACCACATAAGCAGTAGTAACAGCATTCAATTCCTGCCCCTGGATGGCGGCCAGCTCCTCAGCCGGAAGTTGGGCACGCTCTGTCGCTGTCATTCCATTCAGTTGTGAGAGGATGAAAATCTGACTGATCACCACTCCCGTAATCGCTCCGAACGGATTGAAGGCCTGAGACAGATTCAAACGGCGTGTCGCGGTACTTTCAGGACCGATTGCCAATACATAAGAATTAGTAGACGTCTCCAGAACTGAAAGTCCGGCAAAGAGAACAAAGATTGCCAGCAGATACATAAAGAAGCTGAAATCAACATTCACTCCCGAGCTAAGCATGGCAGGATAGAACAGTAAAGCCCCAAATGCATATAGACCAAGCCCCAGCATCACGCCTGATTTATAAGTGTATTTCTTGATAAACAAGGCACCGGGAACAGCACAACATCCATATCCCAACAAATAGCACACTACCTGTATCCAAGCTGTTTTTGAATCACTCATACTCATGATGCGCTTGAAAGCTGCAAGCATAGTATCTGTCAGATTATTCGGCACAGCCCAGGCAAAGAAAAGAGTAGTGAGCAGAATGAATGGGAAGAGGATTCCTTTCGGTATTATTTTATTTGATTCCATACGAATTCTCCATTATATAGTTACCCTATTGAAACTTTGTTTTTATTACATTCAAATCTGCTCCAAATAAATCTTGCACGATAGGAACCAATTGTTCATCCTTACCTTGTACATGAATCACCTTTTGCGTATGGACCAATGAGGCACCGGGAGCCAGCTCCGCACCAGGAGAAGACGTTTCAATTTCATAGAAAGGTCCCATTATAGAACCGTCTTCTACCGGACCGTCATTATAAGAGTTGATTACATCGCCGGCAAACGGATCTTCCTGAGGTCCCCATTGGCCATTTACGTAGACTGAAGGAGTTTCGGGAAGACTACACCACAGGATTGTGAGTACGCCTTTCGATGAATCATAACTTCCGCAAATATCCGTTGCCCGTGAAGCCGGCAATCCCAGCTTGGAACGATAGAGCCCGTCAATCTTGAAATAGATAATACCATTTTCCTTTATCAGCCTATCCGCCGGTATCTTACCGAAATATTCATCATTCACAATTGTTCCTTCCGCATCTTGCTTATAAGGAATGAATACAGTAGTGGTCGGTGTAGGATTAAAACAGCCGAGCATCCACACAGATACAAGACCACCCTCTTTTGTCCATGCCTTGTCACCTGTATTGGTAATCTTATTCTCACTCTTGTAAGCTACAATTTTCATATCATTTGTAAGCTGGATATTAAAATCGGCAGCCACTTCACCAGCATCCATCAACGATACAGTACGGTCAATATTCATATCAAAAGTAGTACCGGAAGCATTTGTCAAACGAGTATCTTTCACAAAACGGATACTACTGTTGTCTTGCGACTTTATGTCAAAAGCTTCAGTATCAAGTACCGGAGGAACTATCCAATTATCATAAACCTGCTCTTGTCCTTCCTTAAAATAAAGTGAGAACGGACCACCTTCCGGACCAAGCCAGAAGCGTTCCTCACCTCCTACCGGATTAAATTGAGAACTGACTTTGCCTTCATTTATGAAACGATAATTAATCCAGCCGTAACTATCACCTTCATCGCCGGAAGCAGAAGTAGTCATTACACGGCCTTGCCATGCAGGAATAACCATCACTTTAGAATTCCCATCAGCAGATACCAATTCAGTATATTCAATGCCGTGGTCCTTTAAGAACTGGGCATCATAAGCATAACTTCCCATCTTGATTTCTTTTTGTCCGCCGCATGATACAAGTATTGCAGTTGCACCTACCAGCAGAGTGTTTTTCAGTTTGGTTGATTTCAACATAACGCCTGTTTCCTTTATTTATAGAGAGGTCCATAATTCTTGCAAGCTCTATAGTCACTGCCTTCCATATCCTCGCCAAAAGCAGTCCATGCACTGGGACGGAAAATATTTTCCTCAGAAACATTGTGCATGCATACCGGGATACGAAGCATGGAAGCCAGAGTAATCAAGTCAGCACCGATATGACCATAACTGATAGCGCCATGATTAGCCCCCCAGTTATTCATAACAGTATATACATCACGGAAATACCCCTTACCTGTCAGACGTGGAGCGAAGAAAGTGGAAGGCCATGTACGGTCAGTACGTTCATTGATAGCCTTGAAAACATCCTTATCCAAATTTACTGTCCAGCCTTCGGCAATCTGCAATACCGGACCTTGACCTTTTACGAGATTCAAACGGCACATTGTTACCGGCATTTCACCACGAGTCAGGAACTGGGAAGAATAACCACCGCCACGCATATATTCGCGACTGGCCGGATGCCACTTGGTTACAGAAAGACAAGCTTCTACTTCCTCTTCCGTAATTTCCCAGAAAGGCTTCATTACCGGTTTATTGTCACGTGTCTGACAGCCTGTTCCATCAAGCGTACAAGAGCCGGAGTTGATCAGGTGAATGAAACCGTTTGCCGCCTTACCTTCCAATTTCTTACCCGTTACCCGTTCTATGGCATTCGGACTCCAATAAGTACGCACATCCGCAAATATCTGTGCAGTATTGGTCAATAGATGATTGAAGAGCATTGAAGTACAATTCAACGTATCATTTTCCGTAGCGAAAGTAAATGCTTCACGGATACCGTTCCAATCGAAAGAAGTATTCAGTATAGCTTCTGAAAAATCACCGTCAGGCTTATAATCCGTCCACTGGCGCTGTCCCTGGAAACCCGCAGCAATCGCATTGTGTCCCATTGACTCTTCCTTGAACCCCATTTCAGCCAATTTGGGATTGCCAATCATCATATCACGGAAAATAAGAGTCATTTTTACCACGTATTCCCAACGGGCATCTTTCTCTTCACGGGAATATACCAGATGTTCCGGATTAAAGTCTGTCCCTTCATTACTCTTGCAATACTTTTCTGTCCATGCCATGGCACGTGCGAACTCTTCATGGTCATAAATGCCCAACTGGACACGACGTTCTATCTCACTGGCATCCACATACTCATTACGCATGCCCAAATACTCTTGGAAGAAATCAGGATTGGGAATAGAGCCTGCAATGCCCATGGATACACTGCCGATTGAAAGATAGGATTTCCCCTTCATTGTAGCCACAGCTATACCTGCACGGGCAAAACGCAACAATTTTTCCTGTACATCTTCCGGTATCTCCATATTGGTCACCTCCTGTACATCACGTCCGTAAATGCCAAAAGTAGGCAATCCCTTCTGTGTATGGCTTGCCAATGCTGAAGCCAGGTAAACCGCACCCGGACGTTCTGTACCATTAAAGCCCCAGATGGCTTTTGGCATTTCTCCGTCCATATCAATAGTTTCGAATCCATAACACCAGCAAGGAGTTACAGAAAGTACAACACCGACTCCACTATTACGGAATTTTTCAGCCGCCATGGCAGCTTCAGCCACTCCACCAATAGTTGTATCTGCAATGACGCACTCTACGGAAGTGCCGTCACTATGACGTAAGACAGAAGAATAAAGCTCGGCCACTTTATGGGCCATGGCCATAGTCATATCCTCCAATGACTCACGGATACCTCCACGACGACCGTCAATAATAGGTCTGATACCAATTTTCGGCTTTCCACCGATTAATCTTGAATTTCTCATGGTTCAACTGATTTTATTGAGATTAATATAAAAATTAACTAAATCGATTAAGCTATCATGTAAAAAAAACAGCTCTCCTAAGGAGCCATTTCAATAAATTCTCCCTCGGCAAGCACAGACTGCACTGTATTACCGTTAATAATGATATCTATCAGTATTTCAAGTGCTTTCTGTACCAAAACATCTATAGGCTGCTGAATATAGGATATAGGGGCATCAAAAAAGTCAAATACCGGATTACCGTCAAAACCCACTAAACCTATTTTACTAATAATTCCCTCTCCCATGTCCTTTATTGTATATAAACAAGCCAATGAAATCATGTTGGTGGCAAAAAGAAAAGCGTCTACACCGCCATCAATCATTTTAGGCAACAAACGGTCTGCGGACTTTCTGGGAGCATCCTGCCTCAAAAAGACCACGTTAGCCAAGTTTCTCTTACCGGCTTCATCCATAGCCTTTTTATAACCACGGATACGCTCTTTCATATGGATAAGGTTGACATCATAAGCCACCATACAAGGAGCGTTATAGCCTGCATTCAAAAGATGTTTGGTTGATATATAGGAAGCATTGAAGTTATTCAACGCCACATAGCTGACATTGATTTCCGGAAAATAGCGGTCGAACAAAACAATAGGGATATTATTGTTCACAAGTGAAGCGATGGATTTCTCAGAATTGTCACAAGGAACAATGATGAGTCCATCTACCCCTTTATTAATAAGGTTACTAACAACACGGGTCATCTTATCCTTATCCTCATCTGAACTTCCAAAAAGTACGGTATATCCCCGTTTGGTTGCCTCATCTTCCAATACACGCGCTAATTGAGAAAAAAATGGGTTGGAAATATCAGAAACCACTAATCCTATTGTTTTTGTTTTGCCACTACGAAGACTTTTGGCCGCAAGATTAGGCTGGTAGTTCATTTCATTGGCAATTTTCAATATGCGTTGGGCAGTTTCTTCTCCCACGCGATACTCTTTCTTTTTCCCATTCAAAACGAACGAAACCAATGCTGTTGAAACGCCTGCAGCTTCAGCAATATCCTTCAGCGATATTTTTTTTAGTGACGACATATATTTGTGTAACGTTTTTGCTATATAATAGTATTATACTTTTAGGTTACCTCTTGAATCAGTAGCACTTATCGTATTCTCACGATGCAAATATAAACATAAAAATTAAATCTGCAAATTATTTTGCTAATTCGTTATAACATTTTTATATTTGCAGTACCAAATCATGCTAAAAACGATATGAACTACCATAAACGACACATAAAAATTAATTTTAAACTTTTAAAATCATGAAAACCAAGATTCTATTTACACTTTTATTCTTTGCATGCAGAATACACTACCTTTATGGACAGACTAACCTACAAATAGCTCCGGAAACTTTAGCAACTCCGGAAAAAAATGGAATATGGTTACAACCTGCTCAAAATACAAAAGCACAACCCATTTGGGGATTTGCAAATGGTATCCGAATAGGAATTGCTCCATTAGGAGGTCCACGTGGGCTAATTCGTATCTATACACCTTATTTAGAACATGATGAATTTGTTGTTACCAATTTCATTGCTTTTGAACCAATTGATAAAGCAAAAAATAATAGGGGGCTCTCAGAATTGGAATGGAGTCAACTTGATAATGTTCGTGGAAAACGTTTTTGGAGTGGGAATACTCCTGAAGCTCCCTCATTCCCAAATCAATATTATCCAGCTCACGGAGTAATAGCAAAGGAAAATGGAGTTGAAACACTTACTGTGTATTTCTTTTGTGAAACTTTTGATAATGGTGCGGATATCTATGTCCGGACTAAATTCACAGAAGGAAAGCCTTATGAGTTTGAATTAACTACGTATACCACGGAAGAGTCAGATGAGCTAAATCGTTTTATACTCACAGCTACTATGGGAAACAAAGCAAGACTTAGGACATTACATCTCGCAGATGGTAAAACGAAAGAAGCCGGCCAATTATGGCCGAGCTATAAAGATTCTAATTTCACAGAACATAACCATACTCCAGTGGCAGAAATGATAAAAGATAAAAATGGAGGTGTATGGTTTATAGCGTCACCTGATGAGAAAGACCCTACAAAAGCTGTATATGCTGAAGATACACATACACATTGGAAATATACTGGTAAAAAAGCAACGCAATATTGGTATTGTTCCAATCCAAGTAATGAGTTAGAAGGAGTTGTGAATGGTCGTTATACTTATTGGGCAAGTAAATCTCCGATACCTGGTGGTATCGCTTATGAGAACTTTGAACTGACTGAACCATTTCAGTCTGGTCAAAGCTATATTTTTGGTATCACACCTCTTTCACCGGAAGAATTAATAAACCACATTATGAAATAAGAACGGACTACTTTTTTGGTAGAAATTCCTTTCTTCCTTATTTATCCCCTCTTTTGTTCTTAATTTATAGAACAGAAAAGGATAAAAGGTGGATAAAAATAAGAAAAGGATAAATTACAAAACTTACTAAATAGCTTATTACTCTAATGAGAGCAGCAGAAAATAGATACTCTATTTCTACTGTTCTCATTTTATATATATATACAACTTGTCATAGTATAAAATCTCAAAACAATCTTTTAAAGTCAACTTAAGAGATACTTCTTAACTATTGTTGGGGTCTTCCTTCCGGCGAAGTTCTCGAAGAACTTAATCCGGCCTTGAAGGAAATGCTCCCCCATCTGTTCACAGAAACCCACACCAGCGACACCAAGGCAGGGGAACTGACACCCGAGTGGGCAGACAGGCTTGGACTTCCCCGAGGAATCGCCGTGGCCGTGGGGGCGCTGGACGCCCATATGGGAGCCGTAGGCGCATCCGTCGCCCCGGGGATACTGACACGTATCATGGGAACATCCACCTGCGACATCATGGTTGCCGGCAAAGACGAGGTAGGCGGACGCTGTATCAAGGGAATCTGCGGCCAGGTGGACGGTTCGGTGCTTCCGGGATTCGTCGGTTTCGAAGCCGGGCAGTCGGCTTTCGGAGACATCTACGCCTGGTTCAGGAAGATGCTGGCATGGACACTGAAAGATATCCCCGGAGGGGAGGCCAGGCAGAAAGTTCTGGACGGCATGCTGGTGGAACTCACCCGTGAGGCCCAGGACATGGAACCCTCCGAGGACGGTGTTGTCGCCCTGGACTGGATGAACGGCCGCCGCACCCCCGATGCGGACCAGAACGTGAAGGGTGCCGTTGCGGGACTCACGCTGGGTACCAGCGCCCCGGAAATATTCCGTGCGCTGGTGGAAGCCACCGCCTTCGGTTCCCGCCGTATTGTGGAGCATATGAAGGGCCAGGGGCTGCGCATTGATTCGGTCAATGCCATCGGAGGTATCAGCAAGAAGGCGCCCTTCGTGATGCAGACGCTGGCAGACGTGCTGGACATGCCTATCCGTGTGGTCCGCTCGGAACAGACCTGTGCCTTGGGAGCGGCAATGTTCGCGGCAGTTGCCGCAGGGGTGTACAAGGATATCAACGAGGCGACAAGGCACATGGAGTCGGACATCGAGGCTGAATACCGGCCGGATGAGAAAAGAGCCCTCATCTACGAAAAACTATACAAGAAATATCTTGAACTGGCAAAACTTGCTGAAACCATTAACTAAGTATATAAACCAATTAATTTATTTAAACCATGAAAATCAAATTTTTTATCTTAGCAGCCTTATGTATGGCAACTATAAGCATTTACGCTCAAAATTTTAATGGACTTGACATGAATATGGGTAATTTATATCGCTTATCCAATGCCAAGACACGTTCCATCAGCCCTGAAAACTTTACAGGTGAGAAAGGTAAAGGTGGTATGGCTGATCCAATTACAGATAAAGAAAAAATAAATCAAGCTAATGCACATCATGCAGCTAAAACTTTAGGGCAAGGCTGGAAAGTCAATCCTTATGTAAACATTGGCCCTAACGAAACTTTTACTTTAGCAGAAATCGAAGGCCCTGGTTCTATACAACAAATTTGGATGACACCAACAGGTGAATGGAGAAAAACAATTATTCGCTTTTATTGGGATGATGAAAAAGAACCTTCTGTAGAGTGCCCTATAGGTGATTTTTTCTGCAGTGGTTGGGGACTATATTCTCCATTAAGTTCATTAGCAGTTTGTGTACCTGGTAGTGCGTTCAATTGTTATTGGCAAATGCCTTTCCGCAAAAAATGTAAAATTACAATGGAAAACATTGACCCCAATAATGAAATGAGAGTTTATTACCAAATAAACTACACTTTAACAGAAGTTCCTGAGGATGCAGCTTATTTTCATGCACAATTCCGTCGCTCAAATCCTAATATAAATTCTGACCATGTATTGGTTGATGGTATTAAAGGTAAAGGACAATACGTTGGTACATATATTGCTTGGCAAGTGAATAATAACGGTTGGTGGGGTGAAGGTGAAATTAAATTCTTCATGGATGGTGATAAGAAATTTCCGACAATCTGCGGTACTGGTACAGAAGATTACTTTTGCGGATCTTACAACTTTGAAAATAAAACGACGCATCAATATGAAGAATTCACTACTCCTTATGCAGGATTACATCAGATTATTCGCCCAGATGGAGTTTATCGTTCACAACAACGTTTTGGCATGTATCGTTGGCACATACTTGATCCAATCCGTTTTGAAAAGGATTTAAAAGTTACAATTCAAGATCTTGGATGGCGTAACGACGGCCGATATCTCGATCAGAAATCAGACATTTCTTCTGTTGTATTTTGGTATCAAACTGAACCACATGCTAAATTTCCAACATTACCTTCAGTAGACGATCTAGAAATTGTACGACCTTTTTAAAATACTCTGAGAAATATATAATTATTTATCTAAACACTTTGAATCTATGCTAAATTTTTATCAAAAAAGGACTTTGTCCAATACAATTCGACTAATGACAATATTATATATGTTATGCATATGTCAATTAGCTATTGCACAAACCAAAAACTTCCAAGGTGTCGTAAAAGATGCAAAAGGCAACACATTACCAGGAGTTACAATATTGGAAACTGGCACCAGTAATGGAGTTTCAACAAATATTGACGGAATATTTGAGATAAAATTAAGACCTGGCAGTACATTAACAGTAAGTTATATTGGATACATTACTCGCACCATTCCAACTAACGATAAAACTACTTTTTTAAACATCATTCTTGAAGAAGATGTATTTCAGCTTGATGATGTGGTAGTGGTAGGTTATGGTTCCATGAAAAAAGGTGAAGTAACCAGTGCTATTACATCAGTAAAAAAAGACGATTTTCTTGCCGGGATGGTAAAAAGTCCCGAACAACTCCTTCAAGGAAAAGTAGCAGGTCTTCAACTTTCAAATTATACTGGTGATCCTGTATTAGGACTCGAAATGACTATTCGAGGTGTTAATTCATTATCTGGTAATACTAGTCCATTGATCGTTATTGACGGAATTCCAGGTGGTAGTTTAACAGCTATTTCAAGTGAAGACATAGAATCTATAGATGTGCTAAAAGATGGTTCTGCAGCTGCTATTTATGGTACTCGTGGTACAAATGGTGTCATTGTAATTACTACCAATCGTGCTAAAGCGACTAAACTTTCCATGGAGTATAATGGATCTATCTCATTTGAAACATTTGCAAAACATGCTGATATGTTAACAGCCAATGATTATCGTAGATTAACAGATGATCCTGATTTTCCAGGTATTCAAGATGAGGGAACTACCACTGATTGGGTGGACGCTATTAGTCGTACAGCTATCAGCCACAATCATTTTCTTTCTTTGAAAGGTGGTAGCGCTGAATCCAATTACGTAGCTTCCATAGATTATCGCAAACGTGAAGGTGTCATTCGTCATACAGATCGTGAATCTATTACAGCTAAAATAGGTCTAAATCATAATATGTTCAATAATAAATTACGCTTTCAATTCAATATCAATGATAGTTATGTCACCCAACAACGTGCATGGTATGCAGCCTATTTAAATGCTTTATTAGAAAATCCTACCCGCCCTATCTATGATGAAAATGGAAATTATACGGAATATAAAGTAAATCTTAAACCTTATAATCCGGTTGCCATGATTAATGAAGAATATGATGTAGAAGGATACAATCAATTAATGATGAGCGGGAAAATAACTTTATCACCAATTGAAGGTCTTAATCTAAGTGTGATGGGAGCTATGCAACGTTTTGATCGCATGGAGAATAAAAGCAATACATTTAAACATATGACTACTGTGGTAAACGGAGATTATGGTAATGTTTGGAATTGGGCTGATAATACAATGCAAAAGAATTTAGAATTGGTAGGTGATTATACCAAATCATTAGGTTTACACAATCTAGGTGCCATGATAGGTTATAGTTACCAAGATGATGATGCTAAAGGTATATATCAATGGGCAAAAGATTTTCCAACAGATATGTTTGGACCTTGGAATATTGGTTCTATGAATGATATGAAGGATAATAAGGCAGCTATGACCAGTTATAGAAATACTCATAAACTAATTTCATTTTTTGGTCGATTGACTTATAATTACAATGAAAAGTATATGTTTATGGCCAGTTTACGCCGTGAAGGTTCATCACGCTTTGGAGATAACCATAAATGGGGTTGGTTTCCTGCTATATCAGCAGGATGGCGCATTAGCAAAGAGAATTTTATGCAAGATATCCAATGGTTAGATGACTTAAAAGTTCGCATAGGTTATGGCGTTACAGGTAATGAAGTCACATCTAATTTACTATCCATGTATTTGTTAAATTATGGTGGATATGCATATATTAATGGAAAATGGACACAAGGTGCAGGTCCATACCAAAATCCTAATCCCGATTTAAAATGGGAAACGAAGAGTGAGTTAAATTTGGGACTTGATTTTTCATTCCTAAAAAATAGACTTTCTGGTTCTATTGATATTTATCACCGTGAAACTTCAGATCTACTTTCTACCTATGAAGTACCAACTCCACCTTACATTGTATCAAGTATGATGGCAAATGTTGGAAAAATTAGAAATCAAGGCATCGAATTGTTATTAAGTGGTACTCCTATTAAAACACGCGATTTACGTTTTGACATTACAGGAACATTTTCCTATAACAAAAATAAAATCATTTCTTTATCAAATGGACTTTATCAAAAAGATTATTGGTATGAAGGAGCTACCGGTTCACCAATTCAAACCCATACTCACATAGTAAGAGAAGGTGATCCCGTTGGTAATTTCCATGGTTTCCAGACTCATAGTCTTACATCTGATGGTTTATGGATGGTATATGGTACTGATGGTCAACCCAAATTATTGACTGATGCTGATGATGGCGACAAAAAAGTTATTGGTAATGGTATTCCAACAACTTATGGAAGTCTAAATTTAGCATTAAGCTATAAAGGTTTCGACGTATCTGTTATGTTCCGCGGTGCATTCAATTTTCAAGTCTTGAACCGCCAACGTATGCATTGGGAAACAACCTCACGTATTGGAGAAGGCAATCTACCTCGCTCAGTATTGGAAAAACCATTTGGTAGTAATTCATATGTAAAAGGTGCTCCTGCTATGCAAAGTTATTATGTAGAAGATGGTGATTATGTAAAATTGGATAATATAAATGTTGGCTATACATTTAATCTTAAAAAACAAAAAGTCATTCAACGTCTTCGTCTATATGTAGCAGGCAATAATTTACTCACAATGACTGGTTATAAAGGACTAGATCCAGAAGTTAGTATTAAAGGACTTGCTCCTGGTGTTGAAGGATCTGGTGCAGGCGAATTATATCCTACTACACGTCAGTTCACTGTTGGCTTAAATCTTTTATTTTAACCTTAAAAAATTACAGCAATGTTCAAAAAACAATATATTACTGGTGCATTTTTAGCTGTTATCTCTTTATTCAGTTCTTGTACCAATTTGGATGAAGAAATTTTTAGTAGCATCCCTGAAAAAGACTTTTATAAAACTGAATCTGAATTCTTGGCAGCCATGGTTCCCATATATTCCAGTATGCGTACCTTAACAGAACATTCAAACTGGTGGGATTTAGAAGAAACTACCGATGTTTGTGTTACTCCAGTTAAAAATCATGGCTTATGGTATGATGGAGGTATTTATATTCGCTTACACCAACATTCTTGGATGGAAGAAGATGCACATCTAAACAATATATGGAATGCATTATATTCAGGTGTCTCAAGTGCTAATAGAGTTCTTTACCAATTTGAAAATTCAACAATAGAAATGAATGGTAAAGAAAATTATATTGCAGAATTAAAAGTAGCTCGCGCATTTTATTATTACTTACTACTAGAAGCTTTTGGTAATGTTCCCATTATTGATCGATTTGATGTTCCTGATGGTTATTTACCAGCAACAGAGCCACGGTCTAAAGTTTTTGAATTCGTTGAGTCGGAATTAAAAAATAATATCAATAACTTAAGTGAAGATGTCTTAAACACCTATGGACGTTTTAATAAATGGAACGCAAAAATGCTTTTGGCACGTCTATATTTGAATGCTGAAGCATGGATAGGAACTCCCATGTATAATGAATGTGAAAATTTATGCAATGAAATTATTGCTACTAATAAATATAGACTAGACGGAGATTATTCACTCCCATTTTCTACAAATAACGAATTGAGTAATGAAACAATGTTTGTAATTCCATTCGATGAAACCAAATCAGGTGGTCAAATTTATATGTGGGCACGCAAAACTTTACACTATTCTCAAATGCAAACTTTCAACCTCCAAGCCACTTGGCTTGATGGTGGGTGCGTCGGAGTTCCTACTTTCTTTGATAACTATATAGAAGGTGATAAGCGTTTAGAAAAAACATGGCGCATGGGACAACAATATGCACTTGATGGTACTCCATTATGGACAAATGGTTGGTGCGGAGACCCACAAATGCTGCTCAGTTATACCAAAGATGTTACTAATATTAGTGGAGATGCTACCATGTATCAAGGGTATCGTTTTGGCAAATATGAAATCAAAATAGGTGCAACAGGTACTCCTGATAATGATTATGTCATTATGAGATATGCCGAAGTATTAATGATGAAAGCTGAATGTATACTCCGTACAGGAGGTAGCTCACAAGAAGCTGCCGAATTAGTAAATGAAGTACGTAGAAGAAACTTCGATACAACCAATGAATTAACCGGTTCAGAATTAGAAGCTACCACAATTTATAATGGAGTTCCAGTAAAATATGGTCGTTTTCTTCAAGAACTTGGTGTAGAATTTGCATTAGAAGGCTTACGTCGAAGTCAACTTATTCGTTTTGATAATAATTTCACAAAAGGTACTTGGTGGGAACACCAGCCTACTAATGATACAAAACGTAATCTCATGCTAATACCATTTGATCAGCTACAACGTAATTCTAATTTAGTACAAAACCCTAAATAATACTATCATATTTCAAGCGGAATTTGAAAAATGTAAATTCCGCTTGTATTTTCTAACTAAATATATTATTATAAAAATGAGAAAACTTTTTATTATATGTGCCCTCCTATTCTGCCTTGGTACCGCTTCAGCCCAGCAGAAGTTCTCTGTGGCATCTCCCGACGGGAAGCTGAAGCTTGTGCTGGACATAGCACCTGAGAAAGTGGCCTACAGCGTGAAATACGGGAAACAGCAGTTGCTGGAGGACTCAAGGCTGGGATTCGAGTTCGACAGCGGGGAGTTCGGGGCAGGACTCAAGGCGGGAAAGGTACAAAGGAGGAAGATAGACGAGACATACGAGCTGGTAGTAGGAAAGGTCAGTAAGGCAAGAAACCACTGCAATGAGATGATAGTCCCCCTGGTGGAGAAGAACGGGAAGGAGAGAACGGTGAACCTGGCTGTAAGGGCATTCAATGATGGGATAGCATTCAGATACGAATTTCCCAAGCAGAAAGCATGGAATTCATACGTGATGTACGATGAAAGGACACAGTTCAACTTACAAGGAAACCCGATGGCGTTGCTCATGTACCTGCCCGGGTATGTAAATACACACGAAGGGGTATACAGTCATGTAAGATATGACAAGGTCGCAAGGAAGAGGCTGATAGAGATGCCCGCCACATTCGAATTCGACAATGGGGTGGCCCTGGCAATAACAGAGGCGGCAATAAGGGACTACGCGGGAATGTACCTGGTGAAGGAGAAGAGTGGACTGGTGGGAAAGCTCTCGCCAAAACTCGGGCAGGAAAAAATAAAGGTTGAAATAGACAGTTTCCCACACCGTACCCCGTGGCGCGTGATATCCGTTGCAGACCGGGTAGGAGGATTACTGGAGACGAACATACTAACAAGTCTGAACGAACCATGCAGGATTGAAGACACTTCATGGATTAAGCCTTACCGGACCACGTTCACATGGTGGAACGGGAATGTCGTGCCGGACAGCACGTTCTCTCCGGGAAACAACTTCGATACAAACAAGTACTACATCGATTTTGCAGCACGCAATGGCTTGGATGCACATGGAATCTACGGATATGCAGAGACTCCTTGGTACTATGATGACAACTTCAATTTCGGATGGGCGGGACCCAATGCGGACATCACAAAACCGATACCATGCCTGAACATGCCAAGAATTGTGGAATATGCAAGGAGCAAGGGGGTGGGCATACATCTGTGGGTACACTGGAGACCGCTCTATGACAAGCTGGAGGAGGCATTCACGCTGTATGAGAAATGGGGGGTCAGGGGACTCATGGTGGACTTCATGGACCGCAATGACCAGGAAATGATCCGTATCCAGGAGGAGATACTGGAATGTGCGGCAAGGCACAGGCTCTTCATACAGTTCCACGGATCGAGCAAGCCCTCAGGGCTGGTGAGGACCTATCCGAATGAGTTCACGAGGGAGGGGACGCTCAACTACGAGGTATGCAAGTGGGACACGCTGGTGAATGCGGACCATGACATTGCGATACCCTTCACCAGGATGC
>OGOI01001122.1_pt1 | contig 17659 bp, 24 predicted proteins | sample 1552631 | NCBI WGS metagenome assembly OGOI01 (sample SAMEA2580204, study PRJEB22360) | human gut metagenome | biome: human gut; feature: human-associated habitat; material: faeces | place: Denmark | collected 2008/2010 | reverse complement strand
TTCCCATGTACCTCCCCAGCGCCGCAGTCTTGTACGGGCTAGGGAGTACATGAGGAACGGAGGGAACAAAGTACAACATTATCGCCGTCTACGGCGCCCATTGAACAACGCTTTTACGTACAGGAACAACTTTGAAGATTGTGTGCAAGGATGTGGGTGCTTGTTTGCATCGTTTCTTGTAGTGGTTTATAGCCTTGTTCTTATCTTTGAACGAAACAATAAGTTCACCGTCGCACCAGTATTCGTACTCAACATCCTCATGTGCAGATAGCATAGATGCTCCTTTCGTATTTGAATCAGTACATTCTACAAAATCATAGAAGCCACGCTTGCGCATATTCCAATCATCCCCATCGTCATACCGATAACCGCAAGTTTTAAGTTCCTTTCTGTTCTTGTCATCATTTCAACATCAACCCGTCCAATTCGTGTGTACAAATCATCACAAGTCTTTGAAATGGAATCGAACTGCTCACGACGTGTACCAATCTCGTCCTGCAAATCATCGTTCAAATCAAGCATCATGCTGTTGTACTTGTCCTGAATGGAACTCACTGTACCCATCTGTGGCTCGTTCGGTGTCTCAAACTCCATGAACTCTGCAACCATCTTACCCCCAATACGCGAACTGATAACAAACCAACAGGCATCCGATAATGACGATGCCCACACCTGCACGTGCTGCGCGTATGTTCTCGCGCTCACGTCTCCAACACGTGTTGCAATCCGTGTTTGTCAACGAATAATAGACTAGCGCGGTACCGAACAGAATCACGGCTATGCAGACTAGCATTTCTCCCCCGTCACCGTTAAAACGTACACGAAGAACTCGTTCACATCCCTGTCCATGTCGAACATGATTCCGCTCAACGGTTCGCTGGTTTTCGGCTTAACCCTAGTGGTGAACCCGCTCTCCTTCCCGTCCATGTACTCGATAATCTCGAACAGTTCCTTGCTGGCGTACATCAGCAGCCCGTCACCACCAGCTTGCTCTTCCATGAGAAGTTCCAACGGGCAACGCTTGTGGAGTATGTACACCTCTCCGTCACGGTAGGAATAGAACAACTTACCCATAGCACAGTCCTTTCAATCGGTTTTGCCTGCAATAGTATAGTATCAAAAACCACTTGCCTTGTCAAGAAGAAAAGCAGCCCTCTTCCGAGGGCTGCAAGCTAGATGCCGTAATACACGCTGTTCACATAGTCCTGCACAGTCTGGTAGTCATAACCAGCAGCCGTAAGGCGGTCGTACCTGTCCTGACCGTTTCCGTAGTTGCCAAGGTACACGTCGTATGCAACGTCGGCAATCCAATCGGAACCAGTTGAACCGCCGCCGATGCCGTAATACACACGGTTCACATAGTCCTGCACGGTCTGATAGTCATAACCAGCAGCTTCAAGATTGTACTGTCGCTCTGGCTGGTTTCCGTACCATCCCTGCAACACACCGTATGCGGCTTCCTCGATGCTGCCAGGAACAGGCGCTTCTGGCGTATCGGGTGCGGAACCCTCGCCATCGTCATAGGTCATAGCAGACGGGTTGTCGAGGTAATACTGAACAAGGTTCTCGAAATCGCCCCAAGTCTTGCCCCACTTTGCGAAGTATGGGATGGGGTCAACGTGGTCTGTGCCGCCCCACACGTAACGCGCTTCGTTGTGGGACACCATTCTGTCGATGCCCCAACCCTGCTGGTTGAGGTACACGGCGCACCATTGCGCCGCCGTGTCGAACCCAACCTCGAAGTCGTGCTGGTTGGTGGCTTCGCAAATCTCGATGCCGACGCTGTACCAGTTTCCGTTGCCAACGTGCCACGCAACGGCGTTTCCGCTCATGGTCTGGTACACCGTGCCGCCGTCAGTCCAGTCAGCAACCCATTGCGCCATAGGCGCATCATTGCCCATTCGCTGCCAGTATTGGACGTGATTCCATGCGGTCGCTCCCTCGTTCGCCGTGGAATGCACTACAAGGTTCTGCGGTTGTAACCAGCCGTGACCGTCTGCGATGAAGTTGTCATGTTCCGTCCATGCGTATGCGGGCGCGGCTGTGCCGACCAGCATAGCGAACACGGCAAGCGCCGTGATTGCGCCGATTCTAAGACGCTTCATAAAAGTGCCGATCATTCTAACCCTCCATCTTGTCCACATGGTCATCGAACTTCGTGGTGAGCGCGGTAATGGCAAGCGTGAGGTCTTTCAGCGTGTCGTTCATCTTGACGTAAAGCCACCCCATGAAGCAGCAAGCCACGATAGGGAACCCCACGCTGCCGATAGCCGTAATCACCATATCGAACGTAGTAGTGTCCATTTCAACCTCCTTCCTAAAATCCCAGATAGTCGAACACGTTGTTGAAGAACTCTCGCGTCTCGATAGTGTCGAAGAACACGCTTCCCTGCATGTACAGCTTGCGCACGCTCCGCAACACCACGCTAGACTTCTCTATCATAAGCAGGTTAGGCTGCATATCCGATTTTGTCAAGACGTAAACAAGAGCATCCTTCGGGTACCTGCTTGAAACGTAGTAGGCACCTTCCGTGTAGTCCACCCATACGCCAACCGTCCTGTTGTCGAACCGCAACGCGAAGTAGAATCTCGCTTCCTCCGATTTCTTGGCGATGAACTTGTCGTTGTCATCGTAGAACATGTTTCCCACTGCGTAATCGTAATAGGACGTTCCACGTATCATCTGACCGAATCTTGTCGTGTCCACGTGCGCCCTGAACCGCTCGCTCTGCACAATCTCTACACACATGTACCCTTTGTGCGCCATAAGAAAGCGCTTTCCCTTCCTCGGCTTCAACCTCCATCCGATGAAGTACGGGTTGGTGAGCGCCACGGCGTTAGCCATGAACATAACCTTAACCCTGTCCTGAAATCGGTCAACCGTGTTGTAGAAGTCTTGGAACTGCTTCAACTCGTTTTGCAAGTAATGCAGCGAACCCTTGTCAATGATGAACTCGTCAAATCCTATCATATCAACGTCGGGATAGGGTACGGACTTTTTGGTCAGCGCGTTTGCCAACGTGATGAAGAAACATAGCACGCGCCATTTCTCTGGCTTTTCATCACCTATCGCAACCTTTCTGATGTACCCTTTCATTCCCTCAACTTTGAACTCCCACGATGGGAAGCGGTCAACAATATCCTGAAAGAACTCCTGCTTGTCATCGAACTCCGACTTGTATCTGCGCAAGTATATGAACTGCTTGCCAGTCTTTATGAAATGCCTGATTCGTTTGTACTTGAAATCATACGTCTTGCCAGTGCCACGCCCGCCGATAACGAAATTGAACATAGCGTTGCGCGTCATAATGTCGTGAGAATCGTAATACATGCTGTCGCTCATAGGTACCGTCTCACCTCCCAATAATACATGTACCGTGGATAGTTCCTAGCATCGGTTGTGGTTTGGTCTGGTCCGTAATCGGGTCCACCATGTCCCCAAAGTTCATTGTTGCCCATGTACAGTTCAACGTGGTCAAATGAGCTGTTCCAACCATTCCACATAATCAGCACCAAATCGGCTGGATCCATATCCTCGATGGGTAGGTTGTCACCAGAATAGCCGCTTGCTATCTTCGTCCCCTTGCCCGCCATAGCGCCCGTCCACGTGCCAACGTCGATTCCAGCAACCTGCTGGTACGCGAACCACACCGTAGAAGAACAGTCACCATATCCGCTGCTTATGGGGTCAAGCCGTCCAGCACCCTGCGAGTACGCGAACCTGTCAAGCCATGAGCGGTACAATTCGCATATGGCGTTCTGCGCTTCGCTTCCGCTCTCCGAACCGCCGCCCTCGTTGCCGCCGCCAATGTCAGTTCCGTTCGCGTTGTACCCGTTAATCCAAACCTGTCCAGATGCGGGATAGAATATAACGCCTTTTTCGTACTCGTCTCTGCCATATAATATGAGTGTATCGCCATTTTGAATTATGTACCCCAACTTGCTTTCTTCTGTGCTAATCCCAGGGTTGTTGCCCCCCGGCGTTGTGTCAACGTCTCCGCTCTGACCGAAATCAGGCGGGTTGCTCTCACCGTCCCAATCCTTCAATCTCTGGTACACGGTGTTGTAGCGATTCCTGTACTGCCCAAGAACTCCGTGGTTCATGCAAACGGTGTAAATCCTATCGAGGTCTGCACTACCACCAGCCGTAGCTATCACCTGCCCCGCACTTGCTGGTGATTGATGGTACATGCTCATTGCGAAAATCAACGGTTTAGGATAGGACTGACTCATGCCCCAATTTTCAAGTGTTGTGATGTACCCCTCGAAATCCACAATCGCCTGATTCTCTTGAATAACGTGGTTCTCTTTTTCTTGGAAAACAGATATGATGCTGTTCCCCTCGTCCCTGTTAAGGTAACGGCTAGTCCACCACGCACTACCAGCATCATGCGATTCAATATCAGAACGCAACGAAGCAGCCAGCTGCACGTAGGCAGCTGGCATCTCGTCCTTCACGCGGTTCAGCAGCGCCGCCGCACGTGTCCCGTACCACTGCATCATGCCAATGGTAATGGGGTCGTTGTAATTCACCGAAGTCCAGTCCCAATTTGATTCAACCTCTCCGATGACGTACATGGCATAGTAACATATGGTTTGTGTGGACGGCATCTGCATCATTCCTTAAATCGAGAATGTCAATGGAACCGTCTCCGGCTCGATATCCAAATCTTTACACGTGATAATCGTCTGAATGAACATCATATACATTTCGCCAGAATGGGCGATGGTGTTGTTTTTTCCAGCTGCGGCATAAAGAACGCCGTCAGAACCCATAGCCATTCCGAGCGATCCCCAGAAATTAAAACCATTATCCTCCCCCTTTTGAAAGATCATTCCGATGCAATCATAATACGGGGTGCCGTCAAGACTTTCAAACACTTCGTCTATCGTAATCTTTATGCCGTATAGATCTGTACCCGGCACGGGTACCAAGCTAATACTTCCTTTGCCAGTGAAACGAATATCACCGATAACTTTGAAAAGCGTCTTATCGCTGTTGATAAGAACCGCTCCGCTAAACTTATCCGGATTCGATGAAACAGCAGTCCACTTATGAAGTTCGAAACTTAACTTGTCGCCGATTAGCTTCGCCACGCTCGCACTAGTCGGCACAAGCTCTCCCGACGGTGACACCAATGACGGCGTTTGGTCGAGTTTGGCGTGACCGTATTGTGTTGCCGATGCGGCACCGTATTCGGAGGTTGCCGACGCATGGTTCTTAGGAGCCTTGCCGGTAATCTGAATTTGCTGCTGCTCCGTCGTGGAAACAAGGTTCTCGATTTGCTGCCGCTGTTCCTCAATTAGGCCGTCGATTCCTTCAATATCGGATTTGTTCTGATTTGCCGTGGTTAGCGCTTCCGATGCTTTGTCGCTGGCTGTTTTGATTTGAGTCGTGTGTTGCTCCACGGTAGTCTGCAATGATTCGATATCCCCGTTGGCCGTTTTCATCTGCGTCTGCAAGGTGCCGATATTCACGTTAGCATTGGTTACACCGTCCGCGTTAGCTTTCATCTGCGTGTCAATCTTGCCCATAGCGGCGTTGTACTGGTCGCGCAGGTTAGGCTTGTCAGCCGAAGCGTACAGGTCAAGATTGTAGTTCGGCGTGTATTCCGTAGCCATCATTCACTCCCTTCTACGATGCGGGCTTGAAGTACACAATGCCCGCTTTGGTCACTTTTGCTTCCGACAACTGCTGCACAGTCAGAGTTGCGTCGGTATCTTGCGGCTTAAACGAACCGCCTTCCAAATTGGCCACCCTGCCCGTGAGCGCGGTGATTGCCGCTTCGTTCGCGTTAGCCGTTTCCAACGCGCTGTCTGCGGTGGACTTAGCCGTACCTGCCGCCGACGTTGCGGATGCCGCTTCGTCGGAATTGGTTTTCATCTGCGTGTCGATTTTCTCCATCGCCTGATTGTACGCACCCGTAAGGTCTGGCGCGTCCGTGTCGGCGTAAGTCGGCAACTGATAGTTAGTCGTTGGCGTTCCTGCCATCATTCGCTCCCTTCTACGAAGTACCCGTCCCGCACCTCACCGTTAGCGAGAATCGAGCATGTCAGCTTCCCATCGAGCGGCGGTGCGCCGTCGTATGTGATGCCCTCTGGCACGAAATCGTTCCCCATGAGGTACCCGCTGAAAACCGCCAATCCGCGAACGTTCAACCCGCATTCCGCAAGCTGGTCAACGGTCAAGTCAAGCTGCGCGAGCGTGTCAACGGTGATTGCATGTACCGTAACGTCGTTGAAGAAATCTCGCATTGCGCGAACGTTGCCCGTGTACCTGCCAACCGTGACGTTCCAGATAAGCAAGCCAACCTGCGAACCTGCAATCAGGTCGCGCAACTCCTTGTCCAGCTTGGCAATCTCCGAATCCGTGTACCCTTCAAGCTGTTCAGTCTGCGCTACCTGCTCCGCATGAATCTGGCTCTTGAAGTCATCGAACTCAACCGTAGTCACAAAATCGCTGTCGATGTTGGCAATCTTGCCGAACATACAAGCGATCTGCTGCTCCACGGATAGCGATTCGTCGTACACAAGCGGGGTTGTAATCTGATTGCACGTTCGCCCGCCGCCAAGAAACGGATAGTAGATTCCCATAAATCTCACCTCCCTAAAGCGCGTTCCAATAATCAGTGTATATACCCATGAAAAGCTCGTTCAAATCGCCTATAACCATCATGTCGATGTTCAGGAACGTCTCACGGAACTGCATGAGGGCTTGTGCCTTGGTGATACCCGATATGCCGCTCACGTGCGTGACGTAATCCTCCAACGTCTTTGAACTCGCCTTCGTGGTGTCGCTTGCTTCGCTTTCCGCATTGCTGTCCTGCGCACTCGTTCCCTTCGCAGTCGTGTTGCTCGTGCTGTCAGTGAGGTTGGTTGCGTAGTCCTCGTTCCCGGAAAGCTGCATCTGCGGTGTCGTGCTTACCACGGTTCGCGCCGTGCTGTCTGTGTCGTTCACCGTCTCGCTCGTTGCCTTGGTAGCCGTGTTCTCGGTACGCGAATAGTCCCTAGACTGGTCAGACGTTCCGCTCGTGCTTCCCTCCGTGCGCATGTCATAGTTGCTGAACGGGTCGAAATCCTGCAACGCGCTCTTGTACAGTTGATTGTAGAACGGCATAATCTCGTTCATCTTGCGGTTCAGAAAACGCCTGAAAAGCGCGGGAGTCTCCTGCCCAATCTCTCGAAAGAAGAAATGCTCAACAATCTTCGCGTTCAGCGGCACACGGTATTCTTCATCGAAAATGGGGTATTTGTCAAGCCCCAAATCGAATCCGTTTTCGACAAGCGAACCCAACTCCACCGTGAAGATCGCCCCACGATGATAGGGAACGCCGCACTCTCCGTCCTCGTACAAACTCATAACCCAGCACCTCCATCCGTCTGAACCTCGGGGTCAGCCATGAGAAGCACGTTCATGTTCTGGCTAGAAACGTCCTTGTTCATGTCGCACCAAACCTCAAGCCCGTACTTGCGGTTAATCTGCCTGCACGCTTCGCGTCTGCAATTCAGGCGAATAAGGCGGTTCGCTTCAATCTGACCGTTGTTCGCTTCGACCTCGGCGCTCTGAACTCGCTCCGCTTTGCTGATGTTCGTGTTCTCGATGCCGAAGTACGTCATAATCTCTGCCCAAACCGTCTGCTTTGCTTTGAGCAGTTCGGGCGTGATGAACGGCGCACCAGAACTAAGGTAGGTAATCTGCGACGGGTCGAACATTCCGTCAGCGCCCACGATGATAGGCTCGTTGCCCACATACTGCTTCATAAGGTTCTGAATGGTCAACCGCTGCGATTCAGGGACAACCGCGAATATCGGCATCTTCTGGCTCATAAGGTTCACGTCCACGGTTCTGTCAATGTCCGCAAGCCTACGCGCGTAGATTCGCATTGCGTTAATGTCTGGTCTGCGCAGATAGTTGTTCCAGATGGGTACGCATTCGGTAGACTTCAACCGACGATGAAAGCCGTTAGTGCCGTATGCGATATACGCAAGCGGATTCTGGTACATGTTAATCTGCCCAGACGGTGCGCCCATCGTAGAGAAATAAGCATCGTACTCGTCATCCCAGAAAAACACGCTCATTCCGCGATTGAAAAGTGTCAGTTCGAGAAAGCGCTGGTCAATCTCCGTCGGCAATCCCTCCCAACGGTATATCGCGCAAGCCATCTGCTCCAACATTTCATAGTACATGCGGTACTGCAAGTTGTTCATTTCAGCAGACTGCCACGTGTTGCGCTTGCCCTTGCGATTCCTTCCCATCAGTAACGCACCCCCTTCACAGGCTCGTTGTCGGCTAGGTCAATCTTGTACATTTTATCAGGGTCGCTCCAAACTGTCACGCCCTTTTCAAAAATGCCCCTGATGCTCTCCTTGAACAGTTCGGGAACCTCGCTTGTCGAAAGCGAAACGCTCTGCATCTTCCAATACGTGAAGTTCTCCATGCACTTCAAGTCGGCGGGCGGCACAATCCAACGGTTCACGTAGTAGCCGTAGCGCAGCCAGAAATCGCCAACCTGACGCAGGAAGTTCAGCTTCAACCTCTTGAACTTCAACCGCACGCCCATGTACCCCTTGCAGAAGTTGAACGCATCGCCGCCGTTCTGTCCCGAAGTGGACGGCTGCGTGAGCCGCGCATCCTGAACCTTTGCCTGAATGCCCTGAATAGCCGTCTCGTAGTCCCCGTTCGCGGCGTACACGGCATAATCATAGTTCGTGTCCCTCATATACCCCTGCAAGCCGATGTTGTTCTGCGTGGTCGCGGTAGCCGCGCCAACCTGCGTCGCGGTAGTCCTGTTAATCCAGTCGGCGTTCAGCGCGGTGTTCGCACCAGCGAGCGCCATGTTGGCAACGTCCGCGGCGGCACCGCCGAAGTTGCCAGATGCAAGGCTGCCAACAGCGCCAACGCCAGACGAAATCATGGACGAAGCGCCGTTCCACAGGTTCTTCTCCTGCGATATTCCGCTCAATGCCCAGTTCGCCTGATTGGCTACCTGCTGGTTCGCCCATGCGTTCTGCATGTTCGCCCCGCTCTGGTTGAACGAAAGCTGCGCTGCCGTAAGCGACTTCTGCTGTGACCAATCTGCTGCGGCGAACTGGTACGCAAGCCTGTTTCGGTTCGATGCCATATAATATATGTACTGATTGTTCACCAGCGAGAACTGCGGAAAGTTGCTGAACTGAATGGCTATGTCCAAACCCTCTTGGTTGGACTCCGAATGCGGGAACGATTCGCCGCTAGGAAGATAGTAGTCAGCATCAACGCTGCCGCCAACCCCGTTGGCTGTGTTGTACCCCGTCACATACGAATAGCCTCGAATGTCGGGCGGTGCCACAACCGTCTCCGTGACAATAAGTATGCTGTCCTGACCTTGGTACGAGTTAATCTGCAAGCATTCGGGCTTCAGCACAATCTCTCCGCCGTTGTACGCCGTCATTTCAATAACGCAGTACGGTGACGTGTAGAACTTCAAAAGGTTCTTGTACCGCTCGGGAATATGGAACATGTCCATAACGTGCATCAGGTGCAACGATGTGATGTTCTCGGCTGGTGTATCTGGCATACGAAACATAGTGATTCCCGCAACGGTCGTTTCCGTGGCGTTCTGAACGAAACGTGCAGGAACCACCGTAACCATGCTGATGCACTGCGAAACCCACGGCGCATCTTGCAGCTTCTTCATCAACTCCAAGAAGTTCCCGCTGTTGCAAGCGTACACCGCCGAACCAGACGGCATACCGTCGTTGACGGAACCAGTAGCCGTTTTGAGCGTCGGGTTTGACACGCTGCCGAACCCAGCAGTTAAATCAGCGGTACACATGATAACGATGTACGGCGGTTCATTGAGAAAGTTGTCGATTGCGAGGTCTGTAATCTCGTACTCGTCACCTATGTTCAAACCCTCCGCATCTGTCATGTACTCCGAAAGGTTGTAGATGGTGCTGTTCTCGTTGGCGATTCCGATGTGACCCTTGTTCACGTAGCAAAGGTCGAAGCTGATTCTGTCGTAGTATGTCATCCACACGTCAAGCTGCACATTCACCTGCGTGGTGTTCGGCGCTATGTACTTCGCGTCGTTCACGAAGTAGTAGAAAACGTCTGGCTGTCTGCTGCCAGACGGAGGTACGGGTTGCAGCGGGTTCTTCACAACCATGTAGTTGCAACGTGTAACCATGTCAAAGGGCGCGTTCACGCGGATAGGCTCGCCGTATCGAAGATATACAAGCCCGTTCAGCGTGAACGCATACCCGTCAACGGAGCGGGACGCGAAATAAGCGTCCCGCTCCTTGTCGGAATCAAAGCGCACCACGTCACGGTACGAAGAATCCCACGGCACGTTGCACATGAGAATAGACGTGTTCGGTGTCCATACCGAATAGTTAAACCTATTCTCGTACTCATAGATGTTCTCTGGCAACCCAGGGAAATCTTGTGCCATGACTTACTCCTTAGCCTGCGGACGTGTACGCCTTGTCAATGCCGATAATCAAATCCTTGTGCTGGTACACCTGCTCGCCCATCGCAACCGTCGGGTCGATATAGGTGCTGGTCGCAGTAACGGTAACGTTCTCCGCAACCTCGTCCTCGGCAACGTGAAGAACGCCCTCGGCATCCACGAACGTGCCCAGCTTCAACCGAACGCCGCCGCTCTCAACACCCGTGTTGTTCGCGGTGATTGCGAACGTGCAGCCCTGCGGAACCGTGTACCCCTCCGTCTCGGGCGTTACGGTGCCCTGAACAGTGGCAACAAGGCGCGTCTTTCCACCGCGCTCTGCGTAAGTGGGTTTCACTCCGTCAACCTCCGCATAGTCGAGCGTCACGCCAGTGGCCTTAATGGACGGAACGGTGACGCTGGTGCCAGCTTCCGTGGTGAACATGACTGCGTTCACGAAACGGGACACGGAATAGATGCCGTGGTGATGCAGCCAGTAGTTCCACGAAATCGCCTTGGGATTGCGGATGCTCTCGAAGTCGATAAGCGTGTCCGCGCACATGAAGAAATCGCGGTCGCACAGAATGGCTTGGCAACCGTCGATGCCGAAATCGTCAATCTCGATAACGCGCATCTTGAAGTCGGCTGCGGATGCGTTGAACGCGAACGCGATAACGTTAACGTCGAGCATAGCCACGAACTCGGGAGTTGCGAACAGAACAAGGTCGTTGTTGTTCGTGAACGTCGGCGCACCTGCGGCGTTGTACTGTCCAGAAAGAAAGCGCATCTTGCCCGCCATCGAGCGCACGGCTTCCGTAATCGCCATAGCATCGTCCTGCTTCTCCGAACGGGTTGCAGCAGCCGACGCATCGGGAACCTGCACCTTGTAGAAGCCGTCGATTCGCGCGTACTCTGCGAAAAGGTTGCGCATGATAAGGTACTCGTCCCAGTAGTCGGACGTGTACGGCGTTTCCATGATGCGCCCCACGAGGTCTTGCAGCCCGTAGTCGGTCAAAAACGCACGGCGCAGAAGCATGTCGTTGACGGTCAACTCGTAGTAGTCCTGACGGTTGATGCTGTGAAAGTTGCTCATAACGTCGGGCGCGTGGCAAGCGAACACGTCATCATAGCACTTGTTCGGGTCGTAGCGCTTAGCCTGGATCAGCGTGGTGGCAAGTTCCTCGATAGTCTCGCCGTACTGCATCATGCCGCGCTTGAACTGCGCGAGCGGGTTAGTCCAAACCTTGCTCTTGATTACAACGTCTCCGATGCGGTTCACAAGCGCGTCGATGAACTCGTTCATCATCGGGCGGTATTCGAGCAGGTTGTTCACCGTCTCGGTAATGTCACCCTGCGTCGCAGCAGGAATGCGCTGCTGGTACGCGAACGAAGCATCGGTGCGAATCGCGTTCAAAATCTGCGCGTTCGTCGCGTTCAGCGTCTTGATAGTCTTAGTTGCCATTGTTGCTGTCCTCCTTGTCATCGGTGAAAAGGTTGTCGATGTGGTACACGGTGCCGTCCTCGTCCACGTCCTCAACGACAACACCGTCACCGTCGTTGTCCCCGCTGTTGTCGGCGGGAATCTGCATCAGCAGGTCGTAGTTGCGAGCCTTCAAACTCTGAATGTCAGCCTTCATGGCTTCCTCGTTCGACGCATACTCGCTCATGCGGGCTTCCGCAGAACTTCGGTACTCGTCGGCATCCGCTCCCCGCTTAGCCATGTCCGTGAGGAACGTCTCTGCGGTCGCGTACTCGCCATCCTCCATCCTCTCACGGAGCCAAGCGAGCAAATCCTCTAGGTTCATGTTCTTCTCCTTCCAACAAAATAGCCCCCGCCATCTGGTTGTGACCGTGGCGAGGGCTGACTGTGCTGGTGATAGTGCCATTCCCGAAACGCCGCCGCTGCTAATGCGGCTCGCACTCGTGCGGGCGGTATCACCCGTAGCAACCCCGCATCGGTCATCGTCCAGACGGATTGGGTATCACCATAGCCAACATAACCCACTTCGCAAGCACTGTCAAGCACTCGCGTTCATTTTCACCAGATCAATCGAATCGGAGTAGGCGTTCAAAAACTGCGAGATTGCGACGCGCACCAGATACGATATGGGCAGGTTCTCCCTCTCGCCAATCTCCTTCAACTGCTCGTACATGGATTCGTCAATCCTGAAACTGCGCTCAATCATTGCTGTACCTCCTATCAGGTGAGCGTGAACGTTATGGGTTCGAGCACTATACCACCCCTAACGTGCCTTGGCTTCAACTTCCCGTGAAGCTGCAAGCCCCTCTTGAAACTGTCGAACGTCACCATGCGCTTCAACTCCTCTGGCATACCAGCGCACTTAACGTCATCGAACGGCTGAACGTCAACCATCCTGTATTCGCCATCAACCATCTTGCCAACCTGATAGATTCTCTCCATGTACGTCTTAGCCCTGATATATTTAGCCATGCTGAAATTGCTCTCGTGCTTCCACGCGCCCAAACGTGTAGGATGCACCTCCAAACCCTCGGGAATGTCTGTGCCGCAAATGTGTATGCTGTCCGTGTCACAGTACATGAACCTATCGTACACGCTTTGCGCTGCATTGATGGTCTTGTACCTAGCCCATGCGGTAATGAAGCAACCCATAGGCGTGTACACGGGGTCGCGCGTCTCTTTCTCTCCCAATCTGTACCCAACTGAACCGTCCTCTTTCAAGTAAGGCAGTTTCGGCGTAACGTCGGGGTTCGTGGCGAACTTGCCATAAAGTGAGTTCAACATGAGCTTCGCAAGCTGTCGCAAACCGCCCGTGGTAGTTTCTTTAATGTGCATCCAATAGTCTATGTAATCTTTGAACAGCCCAGTGGCTTGCTCGAACATGTACCCGCCGTTGTACGAAAACACCGTCACGTCGTACTGCTGCATGAGTATTTCCAAGTCTATGTTGGTCAAAGCCAACTCAACTGTTCCCTCCGTGTCATGGATGTACTCCGTTTCGGAGAAGCACGGGTTGTTCTTAATCTGCAACGTGGGGAGGTGGTCGGGCTTCAACTTGCAATGGCAGGTGAGGAATTGGATGTACAGGGGATATTGGGGGTTGTCCTTGTACTCTCCGTGGAAATATATCGGCTGCCCGATTGGCAACGGTCTGTTGTACATAACGTCGGGGTACAGCGAGTTAACGTCAAACGCAGCCCCGTAGCCCTGCAACCTGTCCTCGTGTTCCTCGTCAGCCTGAAACCTAGGGTTCGCGTATGTGTAGCCGCCGCGATACGCCTTGCGTATCATCGCGTCCATTTCCAGATGAATCTTAGGGAACCAGTCATCCCACTTCGAGCCTATTATGTCCTTGTACCCGTTGAGCGCGTCGCTTCCGATGGTAAGTCTGTCAAGCCCCTTGCCGAACTGCTGATGCAGCGCCCTAGCGACAATCTGAACGTCGTTCCTGATGTAGTCTCGTTCCTGCGCTGTCAACTCGTGACCCATGGGGCGGTACTCCGTATAGTCAATCTCCAACTTGGATATGGGGAGGTCGAAAGCCTTTGCAATCTGCGATACCTTCATGGGGAGTTTCTTCAAGCTGTCTTTGAATGTGCAGGTTAGCGCTTTCTTCTTGCCCTTCTTCTCAAAGCAAACCTTCATCTGATAGAACTTGCCCATGTTTGATATGAGCGTTTTGAAAGTCTTTGTCCTCGCCTTTTCGCTGTACTCAAATCCGTTGGTCAGCAGGTACCATATAATGAACTCGCAATCGAATGCAGCATTGTGGAAATAATATGTACCGCCGTGAACCTTGCAGAAATCAAGAAACGTGGCAATGTCCGTGCCATAGCTTAGTGCGTCGGGGTTGTCAACCTCGCACACGCACCATGCCCAAACGCGACAATCATTTATATCTGTGGTTGTCTCGAAGTCTGCGGCGTACTCCATAGCTACCTACGTTTTTTGCTTTTACGCTTGCGTTTTCCGGTCTGCTTCTTGGGGTATTGGTTCTGAACCTGTTGAATGGTCAGTATCATATGCTCTTTCTGCGCTTCATCGTCCATAGCGTCAGCCTGTGCGCCCATCACGTTATCCCTATCGGTATTTATATAGCGGTAATAAAGCGGTACAAAATTGGTGAAATTCTGCAATGCGAAAAGCTGTTCATTGGAAAGCTTCTTAATCATGTTGGGGATACGAGGGTCATTGAACGTTGCGGCATGTTCCAATAGATTCTTTCTCAATTGTGTAATGCGCTTGCGTTGGAAAGATGGGGACATTTCGCGCTTAAGAATCTTCTTTCGCTGTTCCAAGTCCTTAACGCTTCTTATCTGCTCGGGCAATAATTCGCGTTGATAGTCGATGTTGCCGAACGGCAAGCCTTTAACATGCGCCGCCGCGCTTCGCTGTCCTAGCGTCATATCGGCCGCGCCGTATGCCGTCATAAACGGCTGATTGGCGAACTTTTGCCAATATTTATTATGTTCCTTGTTCCATTGCCTTTCGATACGCTTATAATCCCTATAAGCCGTGTACGGTATCGGGGTACCGTCGCGCCCCGCGACGAAACGCGTTGAACGTGAAATGAACTGCTCCAAATCCCGCGCGTAACTTTTCAATGCCCGGGTATTCGACGGGTCAACCGTCCTGAACGGCTCTACGCTGCCCGTCCTTATGCCCTTGTTCTGCAATCTCTTGATCTTGCGCCGCGCCCTCCGTTCGGCGTCTTTCACATGGGCGCGGGCGTTCTCGTTAGCCTTGGTCATCGGCTCACCTCCTTAACAGAAAGGGCGGGCATTTCGCCCGCCCTCGCGTTCCGCTCTGCTTCGGGGTGTTTACTTGTGGCGCTGCAAGCTGGTGAACTTGTATCCGTTGCGCCCCTGCTTCTTCACAACGTCGAAATTGATCGCGGGATCCCACGGCGGGCAACCTACGATGCTGAAAAGGTTCTTCATCGAGGTTTCAACGCCCGTGCTGGTGCATCCGTAGGCATCGCCATTCGGGGTGATAAGCACGATGCGATTGCGCTGCGTAATCTCACCCGTCGCATTGTCGGTCATTTCCACGGGCTGAATAATGACGTTCTCAACCTCCACAACCTTTCCCACCATGTCATCAAGGGGGAGGGAGTTAGAAACAGCCTCGTAAATGTCCAGCCTGTCCTCTTGCGTCTCCGCATGGATTGAGCAGTACATGCCCTTAACCATGTCGGGCGCGTCGTTCGTGATGGTCGCAATTTCGGTGTTCTCCATGTCTTTTCCTTTCGTTCATGGGCGGCGTTTTCGCCGCCCGCTCTACCGTGTTAGTCCTCGTCCGCTTCTGTCGCGTCGCAAGGGGTGCCGTACTTCTTGAAGTCCTCAAAAGTCATCTTGTAAAGCTGCTCATGCTCCACAACCTCAACGGCTGCAAAACTAGGCTCCTGCTTGCGAATGAGCGCCTGCGCGGTGTTCAGTCCGCACTTCTTGTCAAGCTGATAGGCAACCTGCACGGGCTGACCGTCCTTGATAACGTACCCGCGCACCTCCGTGCTAGTGAACTTCTTCTGAATTGTGTTGCGTGCCATGATAAAATCCTTTCTGTTGTGTACCTTAATGGCAACTCATATATTACGCCTTTCGGTGCGGCTTGTCAAGTATTAAAACCAACTTGCAAGCCGCTCCATAGAACCTACATAATTGGGGAGCTAGTCCGCATCATCAATCTTGATGACCGCATACCATACCTGCTTCGCACGGCGGTGCGCGCATCCCCGTACCCCGCCCCGGTTCACTACCATCCCTCCGTGATAGTCGATAATCTTACGAACGTTCTTTTCCAATTTAGTCGCCATTGTACTACCCCTTTCTAACAGATGGGCATGTTGCCTAAATTTAAAAATATAGAATTAAATCCCTTTTAAACTCCCTTTCATTTATGCCAGCTATATAGCCTTTTTCAGCCCAATAGCTCAAATGTTTAGGAACGCTTCCATGCTCGTGCATATCACCGTTCGCTTTGATGAAACCATGAAGCTTTGAAAGCTCGTATCCATTTAAATAATCTTGCTTTTCTTGTTTCATCGATACCACCTGCAAATGTAAACCATTCCGATTGCATATGCTATGATGGCGAATATGGTTTCCGGGTTCATAGTCACCCTACTTTCTTCATGGAAACGAAAACGTAAGACGGATGTTTTTTCATGAATTGAAGATATTCGCATGCTGCTTTGATCGTATCACAGTGCATATGTTTAAGCTCGTAAACCCCGGTTTCTTTGTTGAGTTGGTAATATTTGATTACGTAGAACATGGTAGGCTCCTTTGACTTGTTTAACTGACACTTACATTGATAGCGAGAATCACGTCCATCGTTGCCTCCTCAACAATGCCCGCAGCAAACCAATACGGGCTATCATCGTCCGCACCTTTCGCCGTCGCGCGAATATCGGCAGCGCTCATATCGGGCACGAAGTCGCAAAAATCATTGATGAACGCATGTACATGCTTCCACGTGGTTACGCTGTAGTCATAGCGCGGAAGCAGATAGCAACGCATCTTGCAGAACACAGCCACACGCGACGCATACGAGGTGAGAACATATGCATTCTCAAGTTGCAAGTTCTCGCCATTCTCAAGCCTTAGCGTGATGGATGCCACATGTTCAACGGTGGCGCTCATGTTGCGGAGTTTCATTTTCGTTCCTTTCTGTTGTATTCTAGCGCCTTCCCTTCGGCGCAATTACAATATACGCCACTATGTACCACTTTGCAATAGCTGTTTATGTTCTCCATATTTCCTACATAAAGCCGCATAATCCACTTGAAAATATGTACTTGACAACTGTACACGATTGCTATATTATAATAGTACACCAACCGAAAGGAGTAACAATGTACAGCACCAGCGAACAGGTATACACAGCTGCTAACAACCTCACGGACAATATAGGCGGCTTCTTTAGCGAACTTCTGCGGCTGCTTTTTGCACTGATTGATACGCTTATCAACTGCGCTATGTATGTATTTGACTGCGTTACAAGCAACCCTATACTATTGCTTGCGTTTGTAGTGTGCTTAATGTACTATGTACGCCGCAAGTATTATGTGCATAGTGTTAAGCCTAAGCGTGTACGTAAGCAATAACATAATATGTACTTGCATATGCTCACCACCTATGCTATAATGTAGTCATAAAGAAAGGAGATATACATATGAATGATGTTGTTCTTGTCCCTCATGTACTCCCTAGCCCGTACAAGACTGCGGCGCTGGGGAGGTACATGGGAA
>OGOI01001113.1_pt1 | contig 17722 bp, 7 predicted proteins | sample 1552631 | NCBI WGS metagenome assembly OGOI01 (sample SAMEA2580204, study PRJEB22360) | human gut metagenome | biome: human gut; feature: human-associated habitat; material: faeces | place: Denmark | collected 2008/2010 | reverse complement strand
GAAGAATATGGATGAGTCCGCCTGGCCTACCACGCAATATCTCTGGAAGCTTCATCCGATTATGAGCTGGGTTAATGACAAGGCGAGTCTGTTGTTCAAGAGAAATGAAGCGCCCGTGATAGGCATTCCGAGCAAACTGACAGCCGGTGAGATTATCTATATTGTGACCGGCAGTATTCCGAACTTGAAGTCTACTCCTCTGGTTGACGAGTGGTTTGGTTTGCTGTACCAGAACGGTAAGTTTGTTAAGGTACTGTCTATGAATGAAGTGGTTCAGAAAGCAGGGCTCAGCAATTCCAAGATTCCTAACACCAATTGCATTACGGAATCTGAAATCTCCGATGCGGGTGCATTGATGCAAGATGTGGTCGCCCATGCCAAGGCATACTTGGACGAACACTATAAGAGATATCAGACAGAAATGAGCCCGCTTTTGGATGAAGAAGTTGATAAACTGATTGCACTTCAGGAAAGGCACAAGGAATATTACCAGATGACCTTATTTGAACATGAACGGAAACTACAGGAACAGGAACGTCGAGTGGACGAACTTTTCGATCAGTTTATGAACTGGGTAAAAGAGACTTTGACGATACAGAACAATCCATACATTAGAGTTGTGTCTGTACTTATGGGGGTATCGCAATGAGCATGGATTTAACTGGTATCACCAATAAAAACGAATACTTTACCAATCATTATTTTTCCACCGTGTTTGAGGATAATGCGAGTGCCACAATCAGTGGATGGAATGCAGAAGCAAGAGAGTCGGAGGATATCCGTACTCCCTGGGCACTCTTGCGCCAGAACGCAAGGCAGTATTATACGGCACACGATAAGTTTGTCCGTTCTTCTGTAAATATGCAGGTGCTGGCGAATATCAGAACGCTGGCAGATAACTATCTGAAATCGTTAGGCTACCCTGAAGCAAACCCGGAAGTGATCACAGTTGATGACGGTTTGTCTGTCCCTGTTTATTTGGAAATGACGAAGAGCAATGGTGCGCCCCTGCTTTGGGTATTGCTGTCCGCATCAAAGGAAACGGATGCTGGTATTATGGAGAGCTTCGTTTTCAATGCGGATGATGTGGATGAAGATGCAGCCGGAGCTCTTTATAAAGGTGTTCTGGGTGAAATGCCAAACGAGGATTTGGTAACAAAGATTCTCTTTGGTTCCGCTGAACCTCCTCGTTTTGTCATGCTGATAGGCATGAACCAGATTGCTCTGATTGACAGAAACAAATGGAATGAGAAGCGTTATCTTCAGTTTGAACTTGAGGAAATTTTCTCTCGACTGGAAAACACAACCTTGCAGGCAATGGCTGTTCTTCTGCATAAGGATTCTCTTTGCCCTGATGACGGAAAAGTTCTCCTGGACGAGCTGGATGAACAGAGCCAGAAAAATGCTTCCGGCGTTTCTCAGGATTTGAAATATGCGCTTCGTGAGAGTATTGAGCTGCTTGGAAATGAAGTCCTCTATGATATGAAAACGCGTCTTGGCCGTGACCTGGAAGCAGATCCGGTGGATGCCGGTCAGCTGACGCTGGAGTGCCTGCGCTATATGTATCGTATGCTGTTCGTTCTCTTTATCGAATCCAGACCTGAACTTGGTTATGCGCCTATCAAGGCACAGAGCTATTATTCCGGTTATTCGTTGGAAAGCCTGCGTGATATTGCTGACAACATTCGAGATGATGTTGATGAAGTGGGTAGCGGTTACTATCTGCACGAAACTCTGGCGAAGCTCTACGAGTTGATCTACGCCGGTTATCCGAAGACTGAAGAAGAACTGCAAAAAGCAACCGATTCCGACAGCCTGCATGATATGTTCCTGATTGCTCCGCTGAAGGCACATATCTTTGACCCTGAATATACCAAGATGATTACTGCGGCGAAGTTGCGCAACAGCTGTATGCTGCGTATCATTGATCTGATGAGTCTGACAAGAGCTACGGGCAGAAAAAATGGCCGCCGCGGGCGGATTTCCTATGCAAATCTCGGCATTAACCAGATGGGCGCAGTTTATGAAGCACTGCTTTCCTATCGTGGCTTTATTGCCGAACATGACCTCTATGAAGTAAAAAGAGCCGGTGACAGTTTCAATGAACTGGATGTTGGCTATTTTGTATCTGAATTTGAGCTTGACCAGTACACCGACGACGAGCGTGTCCGCTATGAGTCCGGGGAGAAGAAGGGTAAGCTCCGCATGTATGAAAAAGGCACTTTTATCTATCGTCTGGCCGGCAGAGAGCGGGAGAAGTCCGCATCCTACTACACACCGGAAGTGTTGACAAAGTGCCTGGTGAAGTATGCCCTGAAAGAACTCCTTGAGGGCAAAACCGCAGATGAAATTCTCGAACTGACAATCTGTGAGCCTGCCATGGGTTCCGCAGCCTTCCTGAACGAGGCCATCAATCAGCTTGCTGAAGCGTATATTTCCCGCAAAGAAAAAGAAACCGGTGAGGTCATCGGGTATGAGGATCGCTTCAACGAGCTGCAGAAGGTAAAAATGTATATTGCCGACCGCAATGTTTACGGCATTGACCTGAACCCTGTTGCGGTCGAGCTGGCAGAGGTTTCTTTGTGGCTGAATACCATTTATGAGGGTGGTTTTGTACCTTGGTTTGGTACGCAGCTTGTCAATGGCAACTCTCTGATCGGCGCAAGACGGCAGGTGTATCGTGTCGAAAATGTGCAGTCCACCTCAAAGGGGCTGCGCTGGTACGAGATGGAGCCGGAAAGAGTTCCGCTGGGAAAAAAGAGGATGCCGAAAAAGCAGATTTATCATTTCCTGCTTGGCGATCCGGGTATGTGCAGCTATTCTGATAAGGTTATCAAGTCCCTCGAACCTGACAAAATCAAAGAGATGGCGAAGTGGAATAAGAAGTTTACGGAGCCTATTACCGATGATGATGTAATTACATTGTTGCGTCTTTCTGCGGCGATTGATGAATTGTGGGAAGCACAGATTCGGCTCCGTAAAGAAGTTGGAGCGAAGACGCAGGACACACTCTCTATCTTTGGTCATACCGATGATGCGGTGGATTCTCATACGACGATTCGCCAGAAGGACAAGATCTACAGCGAACTCTATAAGAGCGAACACATGCGCAACGCCGGTCCGTATGCGCGTTTGAAGTTTGCAATGGACTACTGGTGCGCCCTGTGGTTCTGGCCCATTGATCAGGCAGACCTGCTTCCCACCAGAAGCGAGTTCCTGTTTGATATGTCACTGATCCTTGAGGGTACGATGGCATCTGTGAAAGTTACCGATTCCGTAAAGGATGGTCAGCTTTCTCTTTTCCCGACGGAAATGGAACAGATGGCATTAGACATCATTGATACCTATGGTACGGATACTATCGTTGATATTCCTCGTCTGCGTCAGGAGAATCCAAGACTTGATCTGGCTGCACGAATTGCGGAACAAAACAAGTTCATGCATTGGGAGCTTGAATTTGCTGATTTGTTTGCAGAACGTGGCGGCTTTGACCTGATTATCGGTAATCCACCGTGGATTAAAATTGAATGGAATGAGCAAGGTGTTCTTTCTGATACGCACCCTATGTTTGCAGTTAAAAAATTGAGTGCTACGCAGACTGTTCACAATCGTGCCAAAGCATTGCAATTTGAATTAACGAGAAAGAGCTATTTTGAAGAATATGAGTCTCTTGCTGGTGAGCAAACATTCTTAAATGCTGTTCAAAACTACGCTGAGCTTAAAGGCCAACAGACCAACCTTTATAAGTGCTTCTTACCACAAGCTTGGAGGTTTAGTACTAATAAAGGATTTAGCGCTTTCATCCATCCGGATGGAGTATACGATGATCCAAAGGGCGGCTTACTCCGAGAGCTGTTGTATCCTAAACTTAGATTTCATTTTCAATTCCAAAATGAATTACTATTATTCCGTGAAGTTGCACACAGAGCTGTTTTCAGTTTGAACGTTTATTCCAATATGGCAATCAACACTTTTATTTCGTTAGCAAACTTGTTTGATGCATCTACTGTGGAGCAATGCTTTGCGGATACAGGTAATTCACCGATCCCTGGAATAAAAGAAAACGATACGTGGTGTGTTCGAGGACACGCTGATCGTTTGCTAAAAATCGGAAAAGCTGAATTACAAATATTTGCGAAACTGTTTGATGGTTCCAACAACTGGAAGCAAGCTCGTTTGCCGGTTATCCATTGTAAACAACTCTTGGAAATTCTGGATCGCTTTGCAAAGCAGGAAATCAACCTGGGTACAATCCAGGATTCTATCTATACTACACAGATGTGGAATGAAACCGGAGCGCAAAATGATGATATTATTGAGCGCAAGGTACAATTCCCAGACGCTAATATACAAATGATTTATTCTGGACCACACATTGGCGTTGCAAACCCTTTGTTTAAAACTCCTCGCTCCAAATGTGTGTTAAAAAGTGATTACGATTCGATAGATCTTACGAGCATACCAGAGAACTATTTAGCCAGAAGTATTTATGTGCCGTTGATTAGTTCGTCTGAATATACACAACGTGCACCTGCAACACCATGGGGTAGCTATATTGAGTCTTATAAATTACTTGCAAGAAGAATGCTGAATCAAAGTGGTGAAAGAACTTTGATTCCTACCATAGGTATCCCTGGAAGTGGTCACATCCATACTGTGTTTGGAATGGCTTTCAAAGAAGATAAAGATTTAATTACAGCAGCAGGTTTGATGGCGTCTGTTGTATATGATGGCTATATAAAAATCACAGGCCGTTCTGATGTTTACTTTGATACGCTGTCTAACTTGCCTTATTTCGATAACAAATATGCTAAACGAATTAGAATGCTTTCTCTTCTCTTGAACTGCGTAAATGACAAATATAAGGTTTTGTGGGAAAAATCATTTGAGGATGATTTTACAGAATTCAAGTGGTCTAAAGACGATCCACGACTCGACAATTCTCATTTTGTAGGATTGACTAAAAAGTGGTCGAAGACAACGCCTTTGCGAACAGACTTCGAACGAAGACAGGCTCTGATTGAATTAGATGTTTTGTCTGCTATGGCTATCGGAATGAATTATAAGCAACTCTGTACTTTGTACCGTATTCAGTTTCCTGTTTTGCAGTCTTATGAAATGGATACTTGGTATGATACTCATGGAAGAATGGTATTTACAAACAACAGAAGTTTTGTAGGTGTAGGTTATGACCGTAAGATATGGGAAAACGAAGTGAAGGATGCTCCTGCAGGTAAGAAGTTCTATCGTAAAATAACTGATGATACTATGCCCGGAGGGCCTGTTGAACGGACTATTGAATATGTCGCTCCCTTCGACCGCTGCGACCGCGAAAAGGACTACGAAACTGCATGGAAGTTCTTTGAGAAGAAGTACAAGGAGGATTAGCATGGATAAGAAAGAAATACTTCAAAAAGGTTCTTCGTTTCTCCGTGATTGTTTCCGTGATGCTATGGATCACCATTACGAAGAGGAAATTGCACTTGCTGTGGCACGTCAGAAAGAGGAAGATGTTTGTTGCGCTATTGCTGCATTTTTTGAATTGAAGGCATCCGAAACCGAGATTATGCGTCTATTGAGCAAGTTCTATGGAGTGGACAGTATTGCAGAAGCTACCGAATTGATAACAGCAGTTAAAGTAGACAATCAGGTTAATGCCCTGAGAGATTACATGAATGAACTTGGCATGAGTCGTGTTGATGTTGTTAATTATCTGAGAGATCATTGTGTGAGGGCACAGCTCCATACAGATTCTAAACTTCAAAACATGGCAATCGATAAGCTAAAGGCTTATTTCGATAAACATTAATGATTTAGGCACATTAAGGAGGTAAATCACTTGAACTACATAAAATCGCTGCATATAGAAGGATTTAAGAAATTTATCTCCTTGGATGTGCAGTTCAATGAACACATGAACATTCTCGTAGGTGAGAATGAAGCTGGAAAAAGCACGATTTTGGATGCAATCAAGACGGTTTTGAATCAGCAGTATCGTAATGCCGACAAATCCGTGCTGCGAGATCTGTTCAATACACAGAAAGTAGCAGAATTTGAAGCAAATCCGAGCATCAAGACTCTACCGCGAATTTTAATCGAGGTAGAGCTGGCGCTTGATATGCAACAGAAAAACGCCTCCTACTTTTATGGAGAAGTGTATGGGCAGCGAAAGCAGCAGACTGAAAAATTTGGTATACGTTTCGAGTGTAAGTATGACGAGGAACTTGGTGCCGGTATGGAACAGTCCATTCAGGAAGGGAAGATTCCGTACGAATACTATACGCTAAACTGGACAACCTTTTCCAATCGTCCGTACCAAATGATTAAGAGACCGCTTAACTTCTTGGCTATTGACACGACGAGTAGTGCATCAGCTCCGTCATTTAACTACTTCAATAGGACTTTGTTCACAAGCAGGTACGATGATGCTACAAAAGCAAAGGCAAAGAACGAGTTCAGAGATAAGCTCATTGAAGCATTTGATAACCTTGGCTTGCCTGCACTCAGTGAAAACCAGAAGTTTGGCGTAGACAGCAAGAAGGTTGTCTTAGAAACCGTTTTGTCTATTTACGAAGATTCGATTGCCCTTGAAAACCGTGGAAGCGGCATGGAAAGCCTTATCAAAACGCAAATTGCCCTGGATAGGGCGAATGGCTTGGATGTTATCCTGATGGAGGAACCGGAAAACCATCTTAGTTTTTTAACGCTGAGAAAGATGCTCCAGGAGATTTCAGATCAGCAAGAAAATTCGCAAATTATCGTGGCGACTCATAATAATATGATTGCCAGCCGATTGAACTTAACTAATGTTTTGTGGATCACCGAAGATGGAGTAAAGAGCCTAAAAGGTGTAAGGCCTGATGTGGCTGAGTTCTTTGTGCGAGCTGACGACAATGCGTTCTTACAGTTATTACTATCCAAGAAAGTGTTCTTGGTAGAAGGAGCAACAGAGTTTCTCCTTCTACCCATGTTCTACCAGCAGATCACAGGTCACACCATCGAGGAAGATGGTATTTCTGTGATTTCCTGCAATGGCATTTCCTATGAGCGTTATCTCGAAATTGCGCGGGCAACAGATAAGAGGATTGCTGTTGTCACAGATAACGACGAGAAAGAATACAGAATTACAAAAGCAGTTGCCTTTAACCAGTCCAACAATCTACAGCACATTTTCATGGGTGCAACAGTAGAAGATTGGACTTGGGAAGCTTGTATTTACAAAGAAAATAAAGAAACCTTGGATGGAATGGTTGATGTTCAGGCAGGAGCAGAATACAAGTTCCGCGGTAAGGTTTATGAGCAAGTATTAGGCAAAATGTTAAACCATAAAGTCGATGTGGCATATCAGATGCTTACTTCCGGTAAGACTTTCGTGGTGCCGCAGTACATAAAGGATGCGATTGGATGGCTAAGAGAGTAATTTTGGCAGTAGCCGGTGCGGGAAAAACCTATCATATCTGCCATGAGATAGACCCGACTAAACGTAATTTGATACTGGCCTTTACCCATGAAAACATTCACAATATTCAGAAAGAGCTATGCGATGCTCATGGGTGTGTACCAGAATTAACTACGGTATCTACCTTTGATTCATTTGTGTATCATCAAATGATATTGCCCTATGAACCGAGTATAGCAGAACATTTTGGTTGTCCTGACTTTGTTAGTTGCGGAATCTGTATAGTTGATCCCCCACCAATGCGTATTCTTGGAAGGGGCGGGAAAAAGGTTACCAATCCACGCTATTCCACGAAGGATAGATTGGAACATTATACTACAAGGAATGGCCAATACTATTGTGCCACATTATCTGAACTTGCGTTGCAGGTAAAACATAATCGTGAAAGTCTTGTAAGGAGAGTAGCGACGCGCCTGAATTTATTTTATGATTGCGTGCTGATTGATGAATTTCAGGATTTTCGAGAATACGATTATGAATTGATTATGGCGCTGGCAAAGCAACTCAATGATGTTGTTCTTGTAGGTGATTACCATCAACACTCTGTTTCTGCGACGAATAATTCTGGCAAACCATTTAAGAACAAGTCCAATGATGTAAGCTATGATGCCTTTGTTGCAGAACTGAAAAGTTCTGGTTTTGAAGTTGATACAACTACCTTGGATAAATCAAGACGATGTTCGGCGGAGATATGTGATTATATAAGCGAAAAACTTCACATTGATATTGCTTCAAACGGAGATCACTCCGGAGCAATAATTTGGATTGATGATAATCCAAATTCTGTGTTAGAGAATGATCGGATCGTCAAACTGGTATTCCAGGACGCTGGTAAATATTCATTCCCGGCACTTAACTGGTCGTATTCCAAGGGAGATACAGTTAATTCTGCTTGTGTAATTTTAACTGATGGCTTGGATAATCTTGACAGTGATAAGTTCAATCCTGACAGGGTAAAACCTTCGACACTTAACAAGCTGTATGTTGCTATGACAAGAAGTCGTGGTGATTTGTACCTGATGAAGGCTTCGACTTTCAAAGCAATAAAAGATTCCTATATATCTCAATAGACATAAGTAACGCTAAGAGAATAAACAAAGGAGGATTGCAGTATGTTACCATCCATACTTGCGAAACAATTACAGAAAGGCATCGGGGACTACATAGAAACCACATTCCCGATGACGAACGAACCGTTCAAAGGTTCGGTTCAGAAAATGCTTGCAACGAAAGGCTCTGTTTACCATGAGCCTTATGTTGCTGTGCGTCTGCCGTTCCGTGTCGCGGAGGAGATGCCGACTTGCTTTGAAGCAATCCACCCTGCATATCTTCCTTATGTACATCAGCAGAAAGCTTTTGAGCGACTGACCGGAGATGATGGTAGATCCACGTTGGTTGCTACTGGCACCGGTTCCGGTAAAACCGAATGTTTCCTTTACCCGATTTTGGAGTATTGCTACCAGCATCGTGGAGAACGGGGAATTAAAGCGCTCATTATCTATCCGATGAATGCTCTGGCAACAGACCAGGCAAAGCGTATCGCAGAACTGATCTACGGCAGTGATGAACTCCGTGGAAATGTTACTGTCGGTATGTATGTCGGAGGTCAGGAGCATACACCGGCTCGTACCATGAGTGAACACGGCGTTATCACAGATCATGAGACGATGCTGAATAATGCACCAGATATTCTGATGACCAACTATAAAATGTTGGACTATCTTTTGGTGCGTCCGAAAGACGCCCTTTTGTGGCAGGATAACGACTCTGAAACTTTGAAATACATCGCGGTCGATGAGCTGCATACTTTCGATGGTGCACAGGGTACGGATTTGGCTTGCCTGCTTCGCCGTTTGAAGCGCCGTTTGGGTATCTATGACGGATACCTTTGCTGCATTGGCACCTCTGCAACAATGGGTTCCAAGGAGAACAACAGCAGTATCCTGAGCTATGCTGAGGAGATCTTTGGAGAGCCGTTTGACAAAGACGCCATTATTACTGAAGATCGTTTAAGCCCGCAGGAATTCTTTGAGGGCGTTGAGGTAACAGAGTTTTCCATGCCGACAGCCGAGCAGGCTGCCGAACTGGAGAGGCTTTCTGCGGAAGATGAACCTTCCGCTTATCTGCAAAGCGCAGTCAAAGATTGGTTCCCTGATTTCACCTTGGATGTTTTGAGCGAGGAGGGCAGAATTCAGCTTGGTCATAAACTCATGCACCATAGCTTTATGCAGTCTGTCATTCACCTGACTGGCGGTATATATTATCAGATTTCAAAAATAGCGGAAGATCTGGCAGTGCACTACCCTGAATTAAAAACCCTGCCTGATTCCGACACTGTTATCAATTCTTTATTTGCTCTGATTTCCCATGCCAGGACTGGCGTGGTTGGTAAGTTGCGTCCATTTTTGAACGTCCAGGTACAACTTTGGATGCGTGAGCTTCGCCGTTTGGTTGCCAAGGTCGATCCGGAAGAAATCACTTACGAGATTGCAAATGATTTGAATAAGCAACAGGCTAAGCAATATCTTCCTGTTGTCAACTGCCGTGATTGCGGAATAACCGGCTGGGTATCCGTTCTTAATGAACGCAGCAACGCCACAATGACGAACCTCGAATCGTTTTATAATCTGTACTTCCGCGCAGATGAAAAAATTGTGATGATGTTCCCTCACTCCCATGAAGAACGAATCCCCGGCATGATTCCCGCCAGGATCTGTCCCGACTGTCTGCAAGTGAAACTTGGCGAGGAAGGGACTGACGAATGTGTGGGCTGCGGTGCCGAAATGGTCGATGTCTTGATTCCTAACCCTATCAGAACATCAGGCACCAAGAACCACAAACAGTATGTCTGTCCCTGCTGTGGTAGCCGTCGCGGCCTTTCGCTGATGGGTCTCCGCAGCGCGACTGAGATTAGCGCAAGTATATCTCAGATGTTTGCGTCCAGATTCAACGACGACAAGAAAACCTTGGCGTTTTCTGATAATGTTCAGGATGCTGCACATAGGGCCGGTTTCTTCAATTCCAGAACGTGGCGCTTTGGGCTTAGAACTGCTATTCAGAAATACTGTACTGAGTTCGGTGCCGGTCAGAACCTGGCTGATTTTCAGAATGGATTCATCGGATACTGGCATGAGCGCATGACGGATGAAGAGTTTGTCAGCTTCTTTATTGCTCCGAATATGACATGGAAACATGCCTATGAGGACATGGTTGAAAAACGGAAACTGGGCAAAGACAAACAGTCTCAGATTCTGATGTATGAAATCGAACAGCGAATCAAGTATGAAATCATGCTTGAGTTTGGCCTTGCTGGTAAGATTGGCCGAACGCTCGAAAAGTCCAGCTGTTCTGTTATTTCCTTTGCAACGGATGACATCACGCAGATTGCCGATGCTGTGCAGGAAAGAACCGTCAACGAACTTGGGGTTCTGACGTCGGAAAGCCGTGCTTCATTTGAACGCATGGTGATTGGTTATCTGAATCTGATGCGCACAAATGGTGCTTTTGAAGACAAGGTATTTGACGAGTATACAACTCAGGATGGAAACGGCTATATGCTGTCAAATGATCGCAACCGCTGGCTTCCCGGTCGCCAGTCGGGACGAAATACCCCTCGCTTCATCGCGGAGCATATTGGCAGCGGACGGGCATCTTTTGAGTTTGATTCGCCTGCATCGAATAAGTATGTGGACTGGATCGCATCGTGCTGCAGTGAGGTGATGATTGAGGAAAGCAATTTCCGTGCAATCAGCAAATATATTTTGGAAGAGGCAGTCAAACTTCATGTAGTATCGTTGGTTCCTTCCTCTGTCAACTATAAGATTTATGGATTAAATAAGGAGCGTGTTTTCATTACAGATGATGTGGTGCAAATGCGTTGTGAGAAATGCGGTTCTGTATATGCTGTTTCAGCTGAAAATGCAGAGCTTTGGAATGGTGCGCCTTGTCAGCGCTCCACTTGTGGCGGTTTCCTGGAGAAATACGAAACTGGCGAGATTAATTATTACGGACGTCTTTATAGTGCTGGAGATCTTGTGCGTATCAACGCCAGAGAGCATACAGGTTTGTTGGAGCGTCCAAATAGAGAGCAGCTTGAAACTGACTTTAAGCGTGGTAAAGATACGCAGGAGCTTTGGGATCCGAACGTATTGTCCTGCACGCCGACTTTGGAAATGGGTATTGACATTGGCGATTTGTCTACTGTTATATTGTGCAGCATGCCTCCTGCACAGAGCCAGTTCCTGCAGCGTGCTGGACGTGCCGGACGTAAGGATGGGAATGCTTTGACCCTGGCTATTGCAAATGCAAAACCTCACGATTTGTATTTCTATGCCGATCCTCTGGAAATGATTGCAGGCAACGTTACGCCGCCCAAGATTTTTCTCAAAGCATCTGCGGTACTTGAAAGACAGTTTGTCGCTTTCTGCATGGATTCATGGGTGAAAAAGGGCATCCCTGACGGCGCAATTCCGGATAAAGTTGGCGTTATTCTGAAGAAACTGGATAGCCGCCCTGATGATATGTTCCCGTTCAATTTCCTGAACTATGTACAAAGTACGCTGTCCCGTCAGCTGAATTCTTTCATGCAGATGTTTGCAGCATATCTTGATGAAAATGCAAAAGAGGAATTGCAGGCATTTGCCAGAGGCAATGGCGCAAATGAAAGCCCAATGTATGTAAAAATCTTGGATGCGTTTGAGGATTTGAAAAAACAGCAGGATGCGTTGAAAGCAAGTGTCGAAGCTCTCAAGGAAATGATTAAGGAACTGGAAAACAAGCCGAAAGACAGCTCTTATGATGAAGAAATCAAAGAATTGAAGAGCGAAGAATCTGCGCTTCTTACTGTTCTGCAGGAAATCGGGAAAAAGAATATCTTTAATTTCCTGTCCGATGAAGGTTTACTGCCCAATTACGCTTTTCCGGAAGCGGGAATTATTCTTCGTGCGATCCTTTATCGTAAGAAAGAGGAAGAAGTACCCACACAAAAGAAGAAATATGAAAAGATGGTGTATGAGTACAGCCGAAGTGCCTCTTCTGCTATCAGCGAGTTTGCACCAAACAACAGTTTCTATGTTGATGGACGCAAGCTAACGATAGATCAGGTCGATTTGACGACTGCACAGACCGCAAGATGGAGGCTTTGTCCAAACTGTTCTCACGCACAAATTGAAGAAACCGGGAAAAGTACATCTGCGTGTCCACAGTGTGGAAGTCCCGGATGGGCTGATGCTGGCCAGGTCAGAACGATGCTGAAAGTTCAGATGGTTTACTCCAATATGGATTATACCAAGAGCTTGATTAACGATGAAAGTGATGACCGCAATAACGTCTTCTACTGCAAGCAGCTTCTGGTTGATGTAGATGAAGACCATGATATTTCCAGTGCATATCGCATGGACAATGAAGATTTCCCGTTTGGATATGAGTTTGTTCGCAAGGCAACCCTGCGTGAAATCAACTTTGGCGAGAGTGATATGACTGGCGAAAAACTTTCCGTTTCCGGCGTTGAAGAAGTGCGCAAGGGATTTAGAATTTGCAAATATTGCGGAAAAATTCAACCGGAACACGAGAAAGCCAACCATAGTTTTGCTTGTAAAACAAGAAAAATGACCACTTTGATGCAGGCAGATGCCTATGAGGAGTGTCTGTTCCTGTATCGAGAGTTCACTACAGAAATTCTCCGTCTGCTTGTTCCGGCGACAACTATGGATTCCTCATCTGTGAAGATGGAGTCCTTTGTGGCTGCGTTCATGTTGGGTATGAAAGAGTATTTTGGTAATGTTGACCATCTACGGGCAACTGTTAGCGAAGTACCTGTTCCGGACGCAGACTATCGTAAACAGTATCTTGTCATTTATGACTCTGTTCCTGGCGGTACAGGTTATCTGAAACAGCTGATGCATGAAAAGAATGCCTTGATTGAAATTTTTGAAAAGGCACTTCATGTGATGGAAAACTGTTCTTGCAAGGACGATCCGCAGAAAGATGGTTGTTACCATTGTTTATATGCTTATCGGCAAAGCCAGCAGATTGGTAACATTTCAAGAGCAGCGGCAATTAGGATGCTGAAGGCTATTCTGTCTGGAAGGGATAACGTCCAGAAGATTGATAAGATTAACGATATCCCTGTCAATCCGCTCTTTGACAGCGAACTGGAACAGAGATTTATGGAGGCGGTGCGTACAAAGATTGGTGCTGCTAATGTAAGCGATACGATTAGAAACGGGAAACACAGTTACTATGTAAAGCTGGATAACACCTCTTGGGAAATTGAACCGCAGGTCTATCTTGACGAAAGCAATGGGGTTTCTGTACCCTGCAAGCCTGACTTTGTGTTCTGGCCTGTTTCTGCACCGGATCACAAACCGGTAGCTGTGTTTACGGATGGTTTCTTATATCATAAGGACATTGTTTCTGATGATACCATTAAACGTGAAGCGATCCGTAGAAGTGGAAATTTCCGAGTATGGTCGTTGAGCTTTAAGGATGTTCAAAGCGTTTTTGCTCCCCAGGGAGATTTCTATACGGAAACTCTGGAAGCAGAAAAAATGCCGTCCGGCAAGACAATGTATCAGAATATGATTAAGAAGCATAAGGCGGATTCTATTGAACCGGCCAAACTATCTTCTTTCGATTTACTGATTGAATATCTTCAGCTTCCTGATGCTGAAAAGGTCTTTAAGGGACAAGCGTATGCTTATTCGCTTTCTTTGTTAGAACCTGCTTTGCTGAAGAATAGTCTGGCTTTCAATAACTGGAAGATCATTGTCGATGCCGTAAACGAGCAGACACATTTTACAGATGCTGATTTTGTGTTCCCCGGAACCGTATTTGGTAGTTGGATTCCGAGAAATTCTAATGCGCATCTGGCTATTCATTCTGCCATCCTTGCGTCTGAACTTAAAGCGGAAGGTGCTGTAGCTGTGTGTGCTGTCCTCAATGATGAAAAAGATCACAGGACAGATAAATATGAGCAGGAATGGAATGGCTTCTGGAGATTCCATAACCTCATGCAATTCTCGGACGAGTTCATAGCTGTGTCGTCTACTGGTATGAGCCGCATGGATTACCTGGCACTCCCTGTTTCGGTAAATGCAGTGTCTGATCCTGTTGTACCTGTGACTGAAGTTGATGATGCTTGGGATGCAATCATAGAGCTTATGTTCGATGACGATGCAAAAGCCTTTGTCGAACTGGCAAGGGATGCCGGTGTACCTGCTCCGGATGAAGATAACATAGGTTATGAAGTTGAGGGGGACGACGGTGAAGTCATTGCAACTGTGGAAATTGCATGGCCCGATAAACATGTTGGCTTTATGACTGCCGATCAGGCTGAAGATAAAGAAAAACTTGAAAACATGGGATGGAAGATCATGAACTTACTTGATGTTGCGGATATGGATACTGCCAGTCTTTTTGGAGGTGATAACTAATGACGGAAAATATTAAAGTTGCAATATCATCTGATTTTCTGACGTCTTTTGCCCGTCTGCCCAGACAGATTCAGGGAAAAGTAACTGAGTTCGTGAATAAATTCCGGAACAATCCGTTATCTCCTGGGATCAACTACGAAAAGATAAATTCTGGCGTTGACAAGAAAATTTATTCTGTCCGGATTGATGATACCTATCGCGGCATTGTAGTCCGTCAGGAAGAAACGGGAGTATATTTGCTTTTATGGGTCGATCATCACGATGAAGCATATCAATGGGCTTCTCGGAAACGCTGCGAGGTCAACCCTAAAACCGGTGCGATTCAGGTGTTCGATGTTCAGACGGCAGTAGAAAAGATATCTACACCTGAAAGGACGGCGCTATTTGCCGCTGTAAAGGATGATGAGCTGTTAAAGCTCGGCGTGCCGGAAGCGCAGTTGGACTTTGTCAGGAGTTTCGTTAGTAAGGAAGACTTCTATAACGCAGAATCTGCTATGCCACACGATGCGTATGAACATCTTTCCTGGTTAGCAGAGGGATTTCCGATGGAAGAAGTTCTGGAACTTGTTTCTGAAGAACAGAATGCAGCTGCTTCGGTCGAAGATTTGTCGGCCGCTCTGGATGTACCTACAACATTGAAATCCTTTGTTGTGGTTGAAGGTGAGGATGAACTTCGTCGGATTATGGCAGAACCGCTGGAAAAGTGGCGTGTTTTCCTTCATCCAACACAGAGAAAAATTGTCCAGAAAGAATACTCAGGTTCTGCAAGAGTCCTTGGCGGTGCTGGTACCGGAAAGACTGTTGTTGCCATGCACAGAGCAAAGTATCTGGCATCAAGATGTGAAGGACAGCAAAGAATCTTGGTGACTACGTTTACTGCCAATCTCGCTGCTGACATTCGAGAGAATCTACGCAAGATTTGCACTCTGGAAGAGCTGCGCAGAATTGAAGTAACCCATCTGGATGCCTGGGTAAATCAGTTCCTGCGTGAATCCGGTTTTTCCGCTCAGATCGGGTACGACGATGCGATAGATCCTATTTGGGAAAGAGCTATTTTGCTTGCCAACAACGATTTGCCGTTTGAAGTCTCTTTTTACAAAGAGGAATGGAACCGCATTGTGATTGCCCAGGAAGCTCTTACTCTCGAAAAATATGTGAAAGCAACCAGGAACGGCCGTGGCACCAGACTTGATCGCAAAAAGAGAATACAAGTTTGGAAAGTATTTGAGAATTATCAAAATCTGATGAAAGAGAATCAGATTCGTGATATCAACACGGCCATGTATGAAAGCACGAAGCTTCTACAAACAGCAGGCAGAAAACCGAGATATACAAGTATTATAATCGATGAGGGCCAGGATTTCAGCGACAACGCATATCGCCTGATTAGGGCACTGGCCGGGGAAGAACATCCGAATGACATCTTCATTGTGGGCGATTCCCATCAGCGTATTTATCGCAATCATCCTACTTTGTCTAAATCTGGAATCAATGTACGCGGTCGTAGCAGTATCCTGAAAATCAATTACCGCACTACAGAGGAAATTAGAAAACATGCATTTGCATTGTTGAATGGTATTTCCTTTGACGATTTAGACGAAGGGGTAGATATTGGAGATAAGTGCCAATCACTCACCCATGGTGAGAAGCCAATCATCGAGAATTTCAGCAACGCGAACGATGAATTTGATTTCATTCTTAGCGAAGTGAAAAAACTCAAAAACAACGGTGTCGCACTCACGGATATTTGTGTAGTTGCACGGACCAAAAAACTCGTTGACGACTATATCGCATTATTTACAGGAGCTGGTATCCGTACATACGCGATTAAGAGAAACAAGGTGGATGACCGCAGTTTTGATGGTTTACGTGTTGCTACTATGCATCGAGTAAAGGGACTGGAGTTCAAATATGTTTTTATTGCTGCGGTGAATAATAGAATCATTCCATTACCTTCGGCTATCAATAAGACTGACCCTGTCTCCGAAGCTGAGTCAATAACTTCAGAAAAATGTCTGTTTTATGTAGCGATGACTCGTGCACAAAAGGGTGTCTACATCACAAGCTACGGCAAAGAATCAGATTTCCTGAAGCCGTAAAGTTAATTGTCACGCAGTTACCATATGGTAGCTGCGTGATTTTTTTGCCCGCATACCTGCGGCCTGATGCCTATCGCATACTCCATGCAACATAAACGCACTCCCTGCCGGTCGCCTCCGGTCATTGCAGAAACAATAGAAATTGTATGCAAATTGACTTGAAGAGTGAAAAAATGCGTGAAATAAAGATAATTCGTATGCTTTTAAGGGTGCATGTTCTTAATTGTGAGCATACGCTCATGTACAGGTACAGAAAAATACGTCTATTCGCGGTAAAATATATATACAAGATAAGACGAAAGGCAGGTGCGTGAACATGGACAAGGAAATGAGCCTCAAGAATCGGGACAGACTCATTCAGCTGGGCATAACCATTTCTACGTTCAGAAAGTATCGCGGCCTGTCCCAAGAGCAGCTGGCAGAACGTGCGTCAGTCAGTCGTTCTCTTATCAGTTCAATCGAGGCTGCGGGAATAGCCAAGTCCTTTTCGCTTGAGGTGTTCTATAACATCGCCGATGCGTTGGAAATAGACCCTGCTACTTTGCTGAGTGCACCGGCCCAGTTCGATAATCTGTTGAAACAGAACACCTGACCACATCCTTGGAATAGCTGATATAGAATCATTGCAGCACAGACTGCCAGTACCATACTGGTGGACTGTGTTGTTTTTTATATGTGCCCGTTTTAAGCGCTGAAAGGAGTGAAACAAAATGGCAGGCTTCTTCAAGCAA
>OGOI01001097.1_pt1 | contig 17893 bp, 17 predicted proteins | sample 1552631 | NCBI WGS metagenome assembly OGOI01 (sample SAMEA2580204, study PRJEB22360) | human gut metagenome | biome: human gut; feature: human-associated habitat; material: faeces | place: Denmark | collected 2008/2010 | reverse complement strand
AATTCCCAACAGGAATTTCTGGCGTTACTTCAGTAGCCACCGTCAGAAACATAGCAGGCCAATACCTCCTATTTGTGGCCTCGGAGCAAGTGTTGGATGAGAGCGCTTTAAGCGAACATTCAACACGCCGCGACTAAAGTCACAAATAGGAGGTTTGGCCTGCTATGTTTCGTCAACTTCGCCTGCTACAGTTCCGCAGCAAATTCCCTCAACTTCTGTTTTGCTTTTGGAGACAGATTCTTCGGAACCTGCACCTCTATCGTCGTATACTGGTCACCATGTACAGAAGAATTCTTCATGGAGACGATACCCTTTCCGCGGAGTCTTAATTTACTTCCGGATTGTGTTCCCGGTTTTATGCTACAGCGGACATTACCATAAATGGTCGGTACGGTGACATCTCCGCCAAGAACGGCTGTGATAAATGGGATAGTTACTGTGTTAAAAATATCCTGACCGTCTCTCTTAAAACCTGGCTTTTCCGAAACGGTTACTTTCAAGAATAAATCACCGGCAGTTCCACCATGATAGCCGGGAGTTCCCTTGCCTTTTAATCTGATACTCTGTCCCGTTTCTATTCCTGCCGGAATATTAACTTCTAATGCCTGCACTTTGCCATTTTCATCTTTTAAGTGAATGGTTTCCTTTTTACCGAAAGCGGCCGCATCAAAACTTACCTTAATGTCTGCATGAACATCTGAACCTTTTGTCTGGTAAGATTGGCGGTTTCCAAAGCCTCCGTTTTGTCGGGAATTGCCGTGAAAGCCATTATTAAAGTTTCCATTTTGACTGAATCCGCCTCTGAAACCAGATTTTTTAAAGCCTCCGCCAAAAAAGTTTTCAAAGATATCTCCCATATCACCGCCTTCAAAATGAAACTCCTGATAACCATTGCCGTTATTCGAGCGGTATGTGCCTCCGTGAAAACCTCCGCTTCCCCCGAAGTCACTAAAACCTCCAAAACCTCCATCGTTACCATACGGGCCAGACTGTGCATTTCCCGTTCCATCAAAGGCAGCATGACCAAAACGATCATAGAGTTTCTTTTTCTCTGGATCACTTAAAACTTCATACGCTTCTGTCACTTCCTTAAATTTTGCTTCGGCATTACTATCCCCAGGATTAATATCTGGATGATATTTCTTCGCCAATTTACGATAGGCCTTTTTAATAGTCTTCTCATCTGCATTTTTATTTATTCCAAGAACATCATAATAATCTGTTTTTGTTACCATAATCTTCACCCTCTCATTGTGAATTCTATTTGTTCTAGTTGAAATATAACACTGTATTTTCTTATTGTCAACTCTTTCTTTAAAACACGCTCTTAAAAGCCTTTCCATCTTCTTCCACGCAAATTTCAGAAAAGGCTCTTTTATTGACTTTATCTTTCTTTTCCTTTATACTATTATAGATATTAAATCACAAAAGAAAGGAAAGGTATAATGAAAAAAGTTACATCGTTATTAATGGCACTTATTCTGTCTGTTACTATTTTAATGGGCAGTATTCCAATGAATGCCTCAGCAGCTACTACAGAAGTTCCTGTTGGCTGGTATCAGCAGGGTAAAAAAGTATATTACTACGAAAATGGTAAGAAAGTTACTGGCTGGCATACATTAAAGAGCTACTACGACAAGAAAAAGTACAAATTCTACTTCAACAAAAACGGAGTATTAGTTACGGATTTATTTACACTTAACTACAAAAAATGGATTAAGGAAGACATTACGATCGTTGTTAACACAAAGACACATAATGCTATTCTTTATGCCAAAGATAAACAGACTGGCAAGTATAACATTCCATTAAAGACTATGGTTTGCTCTACTTCAAGAAAGGCAAAAGGAACAAAGGCTTATTCTGGATGCCGTCTGGAAAAAACTTCTGCTGTAAGATGGTTCATCTACAAGAAAAGCCGTCCATATCATTATTACCAGTGGGGTGTTAAGGTAAAACATGGTAACTTCTATTTCCATTCTGCACGATACACTACTACAAATAACAGAAAGTTAGAAGTTGGTTTATATAACGACCTTGGAACAAACCAGACAACAACAAGCGTTCGTCTTCAGGCTGTCAATGCAAAACTTATCTATGATATTGCTACAAAGACAAACAAGAAGAAACGTGTCTGGGTTAAAGTAATCAGAAAGAACAAGGAAAAAGGACCTTTCGGTGTTTATACTTTAGCCGGAACTACTGGAAAGATTAAAAATAAAAAGAAAAGAATTGACCCTACAGATCCTAGTATTAAGGGAAATAAGAAGATTTACTCTTATGCTATGAGTATTTTAAACGGTCTTAAATAATTTTCTAATAAAAGAAGCATTGCTTCATTAAATTTACCTGTCTGTGACATGAGCAGCATTCTATTTTGTTTATCAGACAGGTATTTTTATAAGCTAATGATTCTTTTTATTTTCTTGTTAGAAGAGGGTAAAGCAAATATGTTCACATTATATAGCCCAGCAGATATATAATAGATATCCAGCATAAATGGAAAAAACAAGGATACCATCTCTTCTTTTAATTTTCTGACGAATTAACATAGGAAGAAGCGCAAGTACTGAAATAAGGATACATAAAGGCATATCAATTTGTGCCATCTGCAGTGAAACTGGAAGTTTCTCTCCACTAAGTAATGTACAGATTGGTAAAATAAAAGCGGAATCTATCATATTTGCACCTATAATATTTCCGACAGACAAAGAAGACTCTTTTTTTAGGATTGCTGTAACTGTTGTTACAAGTTCCGGCAAAGATGTTCCCATTGCAACAATCGTTACCGAGATAATATCTTCGCTGATATGCAGAATTTCCGCTATTTTACAGGCAGAATGTACTAGTAACTCTGAACCTGCTACAATACACACCGCGCCTATACAAAACCAGAAAAATGTTTCCCATATACTACTTTGTTTTTCTTTCCATTTACTTCTTTTATTTTTTACCTTTTTTTCTCCGTTTTTCCCAGCCTGTATTTTTTTATGTAATATCACATCTTCTTTTTTTCTTTTACTGTTGGAAAGTTCTTTTTTACAAACTGCATTTTTGACATTCTCTACAAGAAATAAAATCCCGGCAAGTAATAGCAGGAGACAATCAGCCCTGTCAAATATTCTATCTTTGAAGCTAATCAATAACAACAGTAATGTTCCAATATATAAGCTGTTTTTAAACAAATATTCTTCTCTTTTAATTGCAACAGGAAGAAAAAATAAACTAAGCGCAAGAATAATTCCTGTATTTGCAGAAACAGAACCAACTGCATTTCCTATTGCCATGGCAGAATGCCCATCTAACGCAGCCGCCACAGAAACAATGATTTCCGGCATCGTTGTTGCAAAACTCACAATCGTTGCTCCGATCACATATTTCGGTATTCCAAGTATTTCCGATAATTTTGACGCAGCATCAACAAACCAGTCTCCTCCCTTACAAATAAGAATCAGTCCAATAAAAAAAGACATATAAATCATATATAGCCCTCCTGCCCTATATCTCTTTCATATGTCTTTTTTCGGTATTTATACCTGCTTTTTTTATATGCCTTATATATTTTTATTGGTTTTCGTTCAGAATTCCCCCCGGCAGATGCTTCACTTCTCTTCCTATTGCTTTTGCTTCCGGTGCTTTCAAAACTTCTATTTCTTTGCGGATTGCGTCCATCTTCAAATCAAGGGCGGCACTCTCATCAGCACATTTCTTTAAATCCGCTGTAAGCTGGTCAGAAGCAATATCTTTCTTATATTTTAATTTATGTTCAAGGCTTGCCCAGAAATCCATTGCAATTGTACGAAGCTGTACTTCTACTTTCATCATTTTCTTTTTATGCTCTAAAAAGATAGGGACTTCCACAATCAGATGCAGACTCCGATAGCCATTCTCCTTCGGATTCTCTATGTAATCTTTACGCTGAATCAATGTGATATCATCCTGCTCTAGCAGACAATCTGCAAGAAAATAAATATCTTCTCTAAATGAGCAGATAATACGGATTCCCGCAATATCTGTAAGATTCTCCTCAATACTCTGCGTTGAAAAAGGAAGATTCCTTCTGTTTAACTTCTCTGTAATGCTCTCAAGACTTTTCACCCTTGTTTTAATCGACTCAATCGGATTTCTGTCATGTGCCAGTGAAAACTGTTCATTCAGCACACGAAACTTTGTCTCTACTTCCATAAGCGCACACTGGTAATATGCCATTAATTCTTTATATGGTTTTTGCTCTCTCTGAAGCAAATCATGTATTTCTTTTGTAGATAATTCCCGGAACACCCTCTCTCTGAGTCTATCCCCGATTGGTGAACGCATTAAATCATCTAATGCTCCAAAAATTTTCTTTCTCTGTTCCATTCTTCTTCATTCCTTTCATATCGTATTTCCACGACAAGTAGAATACTCTGTCTAATTTTACCATAAATTGTTGTTTATCTCAATTCATTTTCTATATCTTACTTCACAATTCCTTATACAATTTTCTAAAGATGTTTGTTTGCAAATTCGATATTCTATGCTATAATACCTCAAGTTGTAACACTTTTTTAATATTTGTAAGACATTTGTAACTATTTAAATATCTTCAAAATACAAAATAATGAATAGATGCTTCTTATTTTTTTATTTTAAATCTGTAAAAACATCTTATAATCATGTTCTCCTGGAATCTTTTTTACAAAGTCAAGTGTAGAAAAGACTTTAGGAACAAACACATAATACATTAATGGAGGAATTGTTGTGAAAAAACATATCTTTTTAGGCGTTCTTTTAATGTTGACCGGATTTTTCTTTATTCCGTCAAAAACTTTCGCTTTTCAACATGCCTACGAAAGCAAATCTGACTTTATTTATGCCCTAGCAAGAAATGAACTGCCCGTATACTATTCTGATTACAGCAATGATTTAAAAACTGTACTCCCTAAATATACCGGTGTCAAAGTAATCGGTTATTCCGGTTCCTGGTACGAAATTCAGTATGCTTCTAAAAAAGGCGGAACAAAGAATGGCTGGGTAACAAGAGATGAATTTCATTCTGATTGCCTGATTTATGATGGCAGAGAAAAACAGCCTTTTTCAAACGGTACCTATCAGCTTTCTTTTTATGAGGAGAATTCCTCGGATTCTTCTTTTGCTATGAATACAGCTTCTATTATCTCAGAAAATTTTTCCTGTTCTTTTAAATATGCTGGTGACAACCGTTACACCATACGCAAAGCAGGAGAAGAAAAATATTTAAAAGCAGATACATTATCAAACACACCTTCTTCAAATGAACTTTGGGGAAGTAAACAGGAAGCTGGTACTTTTCTTATTACAAGAAAAAAGGACTATTATACAATCTGCGATGAAACTACCAAAAGAAATCTTTCTCAAAACGATGGCAGTATTTTAGAGTTCACAACAGATTCTAATGCCGTATGGCGTCTGACCCGTAATAAAAAAGCAATCGAAAAAGAAAATCTTCAGGTTTTTGTCCAGTTTGACCCTGTCTGGGCAAAGCATCATTACGGCAATGAAACCACAAAAGATACTGACACAAATAATTTTTGCACTTCCGGCTGCGGTATTTTTGCCACAGTAAATGCTATCTACTCTTTAAGCGGCCATTTTCCTGATCCTTATGAACTGGCACAATACGCTTCTGATAAGCATTACCGCATCGAAGATTGTGGTACTGACAGCGGACTCTTTAAGGCAGCTGCCGAAAAATTTGGCTATAAATATGGATTCTCCTACGATGGAAGCAGCGAATCCTTTAAAGAATTAAAGGAAAAGTTAAAAGAAGGAGATACTGCTATCGTCTATCTTCCAGGACATTACGGTACTATTGTTGATTATAATGCCAAAAAAGATAAATATCTGTTAATGGATCCCCATTATCTTCCAAAGAGAGGAACATCTTCTTTCGGAGACTGGGTAAGCCAGAAGGATTTAGAAGAAGGTGCATTGATGGTGCAAACTTTTTTCTACTATAAAGCGGAATAGTATTGAAGTAACAGACGAATCCCGAAAGCTAAGTACTGTATATCTGTGACTTTCGTCGCGGCAGGTTAAACGTTCGCTTACGCGCTCACATCTAACCTTTGCTCCCAGGCCACAGATATACAGTACTTAGCTTTCGGGATTCTGTTTTTTGGCCGCCTCAATGTAGTATTGGTACAGATATTGGAAAATAAGTTTTTAAGGAAAGATTTGACAAACCTTCCACCTGCTATTTCAATTCAAATAATAGAAATTATGTAAAACCTTCTAGAACGTGTTTGAAACATGCTCTAGCCTCCCTTTTTCCGTCTATTGAATCAAATCACAATAATTTATCCGTCTTCCTCCTATTTGAGCGTTGTTATTTCTATATGAGTGTTATATAATATAAGCAATATGTTATGGGAAGGCGGGTTACATATGAATTTAAGACAGATTAATGAATTGTGGAATGAATATAAGGAAAAGTATGATTTACCAAAGGATGTGCAGATTTCGGCTGTGCAATATGATGCAGAGAAATATGTTGAGGGGTTTTTTAACATTTTAGAGCTTCTTGACGGCAAGTACATTCTGCATTTGAATCCTCGTTTTCATCTTTATAGTGACAGTTATGCCCGTTTTATCCTTTTCCATGAATTTACTCATTTTTATGATTTCATAAACAGCTCTTTTGATGAGACAGAAGACTTATTTATTTATATGAATGCCTATTCTGAATTTCATGCCTGCCGTGTTACACTGGCACGTTTTATGGAACGCCTTACCCTAAAAACTGTACATATAGACAAGATTCAGATTCCAGGGCCATTTAATGAGATTTCTATCCGTCATCTTTTAGAGGAGGGGCTTTGGAGAGTAAAAGTTTGTTTTGAACAGTTTCTTGAAACACTTGAACCGAATGATTTCGTTATGACTTTCCGTCAGTTAATGTATCTTCTCGGTTATATCTCTCTTTTTGAGAACGATGATGTTTTATTAGAGCAGACTTTACAGTTTGCACATCTTGATACTGATGATTTCTTCGCTTTATATCATGCTTTAAAAGAGATTGATTACGATGAAATTTTAAGACTTACAAGAAAGATTTACAATTCTGCATTTCTCATATATTTAAGGGGATTTTTCAGAAGGAACTACGACAAACGTATTCTTCCGGATGACGAGCTTGAGAATATCACAGCAGATAATTGCGATGAATATAAAGCAATCCTTGACAAACGACAGCAAGAGGTTGCTGCTTAAGGTTGAGAATAAACAGACGCTCTCATAAGTTTCTATATAATAAGAACTTATGAGGGCTGTTTTATTTTCAACCTTAATGCAGTAAAGATATACGCTATATTTGTGGCCTCGGAGCAAGTGTTGGATGTGAGCGCTTAAGCGAACATTCAACGCGCCGCGACTAAAGTCACAAATATAGAGTATTTCGTTTCCTGCCTTCGTCGGTTTAGCCTATAAATTACTATCTAATCTGTCCTTCTCCCCGGATGATATATTTATAAGTACATAATTCTTCTAAGCCCATTGGTCCTCTGGCATGAAGTTTCTGGGTGGAGATTCCCATCTCGCATCCGAGTCCAAATTCGCCTCCATCTGTGAAGCGGGTAGAAACGTTCACATATACTGCGGCACTATCTACTCTCATAGTAAAATAGTCTGCTGCTTCTTTTGATTCTGTAATAATTGCTTCACTGTGACCTGTAGAATGTTTTGAAATATGCTCTACTGCTTCTTCCACACTATCTACTACTTTTACCGCAAGAATGTAATCAAGGAATTCTGTATCAAAATCATCTGCCCCAGCCAGTGTTCCTGAAATAATTTTAGCGGCTCTATCGCAAAGACGCAGTTCCACCGGAATTTCACCTTTTTCTTTTCGTTCTTCTACTAATTTTTTCTGTAATAATGGCAGGAACTTTTCAGCAACTGCGCTGTGAACAAGAAGAACTTCTTCTGCATTACAAACGCTTGGACGGCTGGTTTTGGCATTTTCAATGATCTGTAATGCCTTCTCAAAATCGGCGCTTTCATCGACATAGACATGGCAGATTCCTGTTCCGGTCTGAATACATGGTACTTTGGCATTCTCTACGCAGGAACGGATAAGGCCCGGACCTCCTCTTGGAATGAGTAAATCCACATAACCGACTGCTTTCATTAATTCTACAGAACTTTCTCTGCTGGTATCTTCGATAAGCTGGATGCCTTCTCCTGGAAGATTTGACTTTACCATACCTTCTTTTAAGGCAGTAACTACAGCATTCGCACTCTTCCACGCTTCTTTTCCACTTCGAAGAACACAGACATTACCACTCTTAATACAAAGGGCTGCTGCATCGCTTGTTACATTTGGACGGCTCTCGTAAATAATTGCGATAACTCCCATTGGAACTGCTGTCTTTTCAATGACAATTCCATTTGGGCGTTCTACAGTTCTTAATACTTTTCCGGCAGGGTCATCTAAGTCAATCAGCTCTCTGATTCCCTTTGCCATTCCCTCGATTCGACCAGCATCTAACATTAAGCGGTCAATCATGACATCAGAAATCTTTCCTCTTGCTGCTTCCACATCCTGTTTATTTGCCTCTAAAATTGCATCCGTATGTGCTAAAAGGGCATCCGCCATATTGGCAAGTGCCTTGTTTTTAGTTTCGGTATCTGCTGAGTTAATCGCATTTTTCGCTGTGACTGCCTGTGTCAGTATCTCTTTCGTTGTCATGCTTTTTTCCTCCCGATAAACTTTGTTCCCACCTTTTCTCCATCAATAATATTGTAGAGAAGTTCTGGTTTTGTTCCGTTAGCAATAATCATATCAATGCCGGCATTCATTGCGATTTCTGCCGCATGAATCTTTGTAATCATTCCTCCAGTACCAAGTGTTGTTCCTTTTGTACCTGCTAATTCTTTTATTTCCGGAGTAATAGAAAATACAGTATCAATCAACTGAGCATCCGGGTTATTACGCGGGTCGCCGGTATAAAGACCATCAATATCACTTAAAATAATCAATAAATCTGCATTTGCATTCTCTGCAACGATTGCTCCCATTGTATCATTATCACCCACAGAAATTTCCTGTGTTGCAATGGTATCATTTTCATTGATAATCGGAATAACATTTAACTCTAACAGACGGTTTAATGTACTCTGAAAATTCTTGTGGCTTTCTTCATTTGAAAAGTCAAGCCCGGTAATCAGCATCTGTGCAACGATATGATTATATTCTCTGAATAATTTATCATAAAGATACATCAGTTCACACTGTCCTATCGCTGCTGCGGCCTGCTTTGTGGGCATATCTTCGGGCTTACTTTTCATATTCAGTTTACCGACACCCATACCGATAGCACCGGAAGATACCAAAATAAGCTCATGTCCTGCATTCTTTACATCACTTAAGATTTTGCAAAGCTTTTCTGTTCTTCTGATGTTGATTCTTCCGCTTGTATGGGTCAATGTTGATGTTCCCACTTTTACAACGATTCGCATAATAACCTCCTAAAAAAGGCACCTGCTGCGAACAGATGCCTTTTTATTTATAAATATTTTATAATACTTTACTTAAGAAACTCTGAGTTCTCTCATTTGTTGGATGGTCCATAACCTCTTCCGGGGTTCCCTGTTCCATAATAACACCCTGGTCAATGAAAAATACTCTGTCTGCTACATCATGGGCAAACCCCATCTCGTGAGTAACTACAACCATAGTCATACCCTCTGCAGCCAGCTCTTTCATAACATCAAGAACCTCACAAACCATTTCAGGGTCAAGTGCTGAAGTTGGCTCATCAAATAACATGATATCTGGTTCCATCGCAAGCGCACGGGCAATCGCTACACGCTGCTGCTGTCCACCGGAAAGCTGTTTTGGCTTCGCATCTGCTTTCTCTGCCAGGCCAACACGCTTTAACAGCTCAAGAGCCTTCTTTTCTGCTTCTTCTTTAGACTTTAACTTAAGTTCTACAGGAGCAAGCATAATATTCTCTTTTACTGTATAATGAGGGAACAGGTTAAACTGCTGGAATACCATTCCGATATGCTGACGAATCTTGTCAATATTTGAATTCTTTTCCGTAATACTCTGTCCATCTACAAGAATCTCTCCGGCTGTTGCTTCCTCTAAACGATTCAGACAGCGAAGAAATGTTGACTTACCAGAACCAGAAGGTCCAATGACACAGATCACCTCACCGGCTTTAATCTCTGCATCAATTCCCTTTAAAACATGTACATGTCCAAAACTCTTCTTTAGACCTTTTACATGAATCTTTACATCTTTTTCAGTTGTCATTACGCATTCATCCTCCTTTCAACATATCTTGAGATAAATGACAGAACTGTCACTATCAAAAGGAAGAAGACTGCTACCCATGTATATGTTGCAAATGATTCCATCGTTCTTCCTACATAAATCTTTGCATTATACATAACCTCTGATAAACCGATTGCGTAAAGAATCGTAGAATCCTTTAACGTAATAATAAACTGGTTTACAAGAGATGGGAGACAGATACGCACTGCCTGCGGAAGAATAATCTTCTGCATTGACTTTGCATAACTTAAACCAAGACTTCTTGCCGCTTCCATCTGTCCTTTATTAACGGACTCAATAGAACCTCGGAAAATCTCAGAAATATAAGCGCCTGCATTCAGGGCAAGTGTAACTAAACTGGCTGTAAATACGGTAATGCGGAACTGTGAGCCTGTAACCGCCTGAACTAACTGTGGCAGAGCAAAATAGAAATAAAATGCCTGCACCAGCATCGGAGTACCACGAATCAGCCAAATATAAAACTTTGCGATTCCACGTAATACAATATTACTGGAAATATTCATAAGACATACGAAAATACCGATAACCAAAGCGATGATCAGAGATAGAATCGTAATCTTAACTGTCATAGTAAGTCCAGTCAACAATGTTGGATAGACTCCACTTAAAACTCCAAATAGATTCATAAATTAACCTCTTACCTAACTTCGTCTCTCAATTATTTCGCTGAGGTATATTTTGCAACGATCTCATCATAAGTACCGTTCGCTTTAATATTCTTTAAACCTTCATTAAACATCTTGAGTAAATCTGCATTCTGTCCTTTTAATACGGCAAAACCATAAGGTGTGGAGAAGTTATCTTTCTCTTCTGCTACGATTTCAAGACCATTACCCTGAGAAACACCATAAGCCATTACAGGCTGATCTTCGAAACATGCAACGGTATTGCCTGTCTTAACATCCTGGTACATTGTTGCGGAATCATCAAAATATGTGATATCAAATCCATATTTATCTTTTAAAGACTCAGCACAGTCAGCTCCCTGTGTACCTGTCTTCGCTGCAACTTTCTTACCTTTTAAATCTTCATATCCCTTGATGTCACTGCCTTTCTTTACAGCCATACATACATAGGAATCATAGTAAGCTTCGGAGAAGTCATATTTTTTCTGTCTTTCTTCTGTGATAGACATACCGGCAATTGTTCCATCTGCCTGTCCGGACTCAAGAGCAGCTACAGCGGCATCAAAACCAAGAGACTGTAAATCATACTTAAATCCCTGATCTTTTGCGATCGCAGCTAAGATATCTACATCAATACCTACGAATTCATTTTTATCATTTGTGAATTCAAATGGTGCAAAAGTTGTATCTGTCGCGATAATATAAGTCTTATCAGAAGCACTGCCTCCTTCTGAACTGGATTCTGCCTTGTTTGAGCTGCTTCCACATGCTGCTAATGATAACATCATAACTGCTGCTAAAGCTACAGATAAGAATTTTTTCATAATGTATCCTTCCTTTCTTAATTCTTATTATTTTATACTCACCATTCTATTATATCTATTTTGAATAAAAAATGCAAGAAGCTTTCAAAATATGTTCACTTTATTTTTTTTACGATTTTCTTTCTTCTGAAAATTTTTCTTGACTTTTTGCCTTATATGAAATATTATAAGCCAAAATCGTCAAAACGATTTAGTAAAAATTTATTTTTATACCGGCAATCTATTTATCGGTATAATATACATTTATGATAAGGAGATGTAGAATTATGAAAACAGTCACAATCAAGTTTGGCTCTGTGGATAATGCGACATCATTTGTAAAAGCTATTGAAGATTTTGAAAGCCACTTTGACTTAATTTATGGACAGTACGTTGTAGATGCCAAGTCTCTTCTTGGAGTAATGACTATGGATATCCGCAACAAAGTTGATTTAAGAATCATGGAAAGAGAAAATGAGATGCCAACGATCATGAAGGCAATCTCCCCTTATATCGCAGCATAATTTTTTCTTCAAATTGTATGCCTGAATTGGACCTTCCAATTTGAATCTTAACAAAATTTATGCTATAATGAAAATGCTCGGAGGCTCAATTTTTTAAAGCTGACGAGCATTTTCTATATTTAGGAGGGACAGCTTATGTGGTTCGATGAAGCAGTAGTTTACCAGATTTATCCATTAGGACTCTGTGGAGTTTTAAATGAAGAAAGAAGCAGCGATGACAGTGTTGTGGGACATTCCATCCTTGAAGTAAAGGACTGGATTTCTCATATTAAAAAGCTCGGTGCTACCTGTATTCTTTTTAATCCTCTTATGGAAAGTGACTATCATGGATATGACACCAGAGATTACTACACTGTAGACCGCCGCCTTGGCACGAACGATGACTTAAAGGAAGTATGTGATGCTATTCATGAGGCCGGTCTTAAAATTTTATTTGACGGTGTATTTAATCATGTTGGCCGCGGTTTCTGGGCATTTAAGGATGTGCAGGAAAAGAAATGGGACAGCCCATATTGTGGATGGTTTCATTTAAGTTTTGATGGAAATACAGAATATAACGATGGATTCTGGTATGAGGGATGGGAAGGACATAACGAACTTGTTAAGTTAAATCTTGATAATCCGGATGTCAGACAGCATCAGTTCGATGCAATCAAACAGTGGACAGACCTTTATGGCATTGACGGTCTCCGCCTTGATGTTGCTTACTGTCTGAGTGATTTTTACTTAAAAGAGCTACGCCGTTTTACCAGTACTCTGAAAGAAGATTTTGTTCTTATGGGAGAAACATTACATGGCGATTATAATATGTATATGAATGATGAGAAGTGTCATTCTGTTACAAACTATGAATGTTACAAAGGATTGTATTCCAGTTTTAACTGTGCGAACATGCATGAGATTAGCTACAGCTTAAACCGCCAGTTTGGTTATGAAAACTGGTGTATTTACCGCGGAAAGCATCTTCTCTCTTTTGTAGATAACCATGATGTCAGCCGTATTGCCACTATATTAGAGGATAAACAGCAGCTCCCTGTTATTTATGGCCTGCTATTTGGAATGCCAGGTGTTCCTTCTATATATTATGGAAGCGAATGGGGCATTGAAGGTAAAAAACAGGGACGTGATGAAGAGATTCGTCCTCGTCTTGAAAAACCGGAATGGAACGAACTTTCTGATGCAATTGCCGCTTATGCGAAGGCACACCACACTCACCCGGCTTTATACAACGGTGGCTATGCGAATCTTCTTGTAAGAGATAAACAACTCATTTTTGAAAGAAGCTGTGATGAGGAACGTGTTATTGTTGCAATCAATGCTGATTCCAACACATTTCATGCTGATTTTAATGCGCGCTCCGGTCTTGGAACAGATCTTGTTACAGGAGAAACCGTTGACTTTGGCGGCGGCATGGATCTTCCTCCATATAGCGCTGCCTACTGGAAGACAGAAGTAATCTAAGTAAAAATATTGAAATTTATTAAAATAAAAAAGGATGGTCATCTATGAAGTTAAGCAATGCAGAAATGCAGGAAATTGATACGATATTAGAAAAATATTGCAACACCAAAGAGGCACTTTCCATGAAAAATTTCTGCCAGCACGGCAGTGTAAGCACTTATAAACATGTTATGTACGTCACAAGAGTATGTTATTACTTAAATAAACACTTCGGACTTGGGGCAGATGTAAAGTCCCTCGTTGTCGGTGCTTTTCTTCATGACTTCTATCTTTACGACTGGCACGAAAAAGATGACAGCCATAAGTGGCATGGATTCTCCCACGCGCACACAGCCTTGCTGAATGCTGATGCCCGCTTTGCTCTAACCGATAAAGAGCGGGATATTATCGCACATCATATGTGGCCGCTGAATTTGACAAAACTGCCTCGGTGTAGAGAAGCGCTGTTGGTGTGCCTGGTTGATAAATATTGCTCTACGGTTGAAACTCTTACTATGCGGTCGGCAGAATCAGCATTCTGATTTGCTGCAGGCAAAGCTGACGAAACATTAAAATCGTCTGTTTTGGCCTGCACAAATCAGAATTGTCTATTCAAGATAATCAGAAAAAGCCTCCTCATATTCTTGATATTTCTCATACCAGATGAGATTTTGCTGTAGATATTCTTCTGATAATTCTTCAAATCGTTTGTGGAGTTCTCTCTGTCTTTTTGTCCATTTCTCTGATTGGTATTGCTCAAAGGTAAGGTTATCTAACTCGGTAGCAGCTTGTTTTTGCCAGTATTCTATATTTTTCTGGCATTTTTCGAGCTGTTCTCTGGCGAGAGTCAGCTGCCAGTCTGTGTAGGATTGTTCGGTGTTAAAGCGGGCACTCTGATGGCGTTCTTTTGCCGGAACGGATAGAAGTCCTTCTACTAAGGCAGTATTTTCTGCTTCTACCACGTCTGCCCAGGTCTGATCGCCTTCTCTTTTTTTCTTTAGCATATGAAGATAGTGCTCATAGTTAAATGGATAGTATTTTACACCATCTTCTTCGAATAATAACAAGGCATCTGCAATTTTGCTGACAAAGTATCTATCGTGGGAAATGAACAGCATTGTCCCTGTATATGCAGAAAATGCCGATTCCATCGTTTCTTTTGCCGGTAAGTCCATATGATTGGTTGGCTCGTCTAAAACTAAGAAGTTTGGGCGGCTTTCAAGAATTTCTGCCAGAATTAAGCGGCTCTTTTCTCCACCGGATAAATCACTGATTTTTACATTTGCCTTTTGAGAGGAAAACAAATATCTTCCTAATATCTGACGTTTTTCTTTTTCTGTTAATTTGGGAAAACATTCGCCAAAATGCTCTTCTACTCTTTTTTCTGACTGTATTTCCCCGGAATGCTGGTCAAAATATCCTGTTGCAATTCCATTGCCAATTATATATTTTCCCGAGATTGGCTGGAGTTGCCCAATGATTGTCTTAAAAAATGTGGTTTTTCCTGCTCCGTTAGCTCCAAGTACTGCTATTTTCTGCCCTCGTCGGATTCGCAGGGTAAGTTCCCTGATGGGATTTTTGTAGCCGATCTTTAAATGCTCGGTTTCTAAAACATTTTTTGCTCCTGGCATAAGCGGCTCTAACTTTTCTTTAAAAATATAGGCTTCTTCTTTATCTGGCTTTTCCACTTTTTGCATCCGCTCTAACACTTTTTTCTTAGAACGTGCCATCGAAGCTTTTTTTGGCTTATGTTTAAACTTTTCTATCAGTTCATTTAATCTTGCTATTTCTTTTTGCTGTGCATCATATTTTTTCTGCTGGGACACTCTTTGCTTTTCCTTTTGCTTTTTATATTCTGTATAATTGCCGACATAGCGCATTAATTTCCCATCAGAAAGTTCATAAATGATTTCTGCAGTACGATCAATGAAAAATCGGTCGTGAGAAACCATAATAATTGCCTTTTCATAGGAGACAAGATATTCTTCCAGCCACTCTACTGATGCAATATCCAGGTGGTTTGTTGGTTCGTCCAGAAGCAAAATATCTGGCTTTGATAATAAAAGCTTAATAAATGCCAGCTTAGTCTGCTCTCCACCGGAAAACTGCCCGATTTTTTTGCATTTATCTTCTTTTTTAAAGCCAAATCCAGTAAAAATCCGGTCATATTCTTTCTCAAAATAATATCTTTCTTTGGAGAAAATATCCTCCTCGCTGACTAAAGACAATATTTCTTCCTCTACGGTCCGCTCTGCATTTGAAAAGCTTTGCTGATGCAAAAATCCGATTGAAATCGCTTTATCAGTTGTGATTCCTTTTCCAAAACGTTTATCATCTCTATCTAAGGATAATTCCCCACTAATTAAACGTAAAAGCGTTGTCTTTCCTGCTCCGTTACGTCCGACAACCGCTATTTTTTCCTGTCCTTTTATTGAAAAATCAATATGATTTAAGATGGTCTTGCCTCCAAGAGAAACGGTTCCATTTTCAATCTGATAACGCATAATTATTCACCATCTACTGTCCTGTAGACAACGTCTCCGCTTTTTCCGCCAGATTTGCTGCACAGGCAGACTTCATAAATTTCCATTGTCTTATCTACCGATTTACACATATCATAAATGGTAAGGAGCGAAATCTGTACTCCTGTCAGCGCTTCCATCTCGACACCCGTTTTTCCTGTTGTTTTTGTCTCGCAGACTGCAGTTATACTGCTGCTTTCTTCCTGCATGATGAAATCAACTGTTACAGAGGTAAGATTTAAGATATGACATAAAGGAATTAATTCGGAAGTTTTCTTTGCTCCCATAATGCCTGCAATACGGGCTACCCCCAGCACATCTCCTTTTTTCATGTCCTGATATTTTATTTTATCGAAACATTCTCTACTCATGCGGATAGATCCTTTGGCAACAGCAACTCTCTTTGTCACTGCTTTCTCACTCACATCCACCATAACAGCATTTCCATGTTTATCAAAATGCGTGTATTCCATATTTTTTCCTTTCTTTTTTACTTTCCAAACCCACAATTTGGGAATGTACATACTGGACAGTTTAAACATAAACCGCCCTCTCCCAGTGCCGCCAACTCTTCAGCACTTATTTTATCATCTGCCATAATGCGTGGAAGTGCCAAATCAAAAATCGTTCTTTTTGCATACATAACGCAGCCTGGCAATCCTATGATTGGAATATTCCCATTATAGTAACTTAATAAAAACATTGCTCCTGGAAGAACTGGTGCTCCGTAAGAAACAATTTCCGCTCCTGTATTTTTAATCGCAAGCGGTGTCTTATCATCCGGATCAACGCTCATTCCACCGGTACAAAGAACAAGGTCCGCCCCCCTTTCAATAAAGGAAAGAATTGCTTTTGTAATCTTTTCATGATCATCGTTACAGATTTCCTGTCCGATAACTTCGGTATCGTATTCTGCAAGTTTTTCCTTAATAACAGGAGTGAAAGTATCCTCAATTCTGTGGTAATAGACTTCATTTCCTGTTGTAACGATACCGACTTTTTTATGAACAAATGGTTTTAATTCAAGGATTGGCTCTCCCTCGCAGACTGCCTTTGCCTGTTCCATCTTTTCTCTTTCAATGACAAGCGGAATAATTCTTGTTCCAGCAAGCTTATCTCCCTTTTTCACTGCAAAGTTTCCGTGACGGGAGGCAATCATCAGCTCCCCCATCCCATTGATCTTTTTCATTTTATCACTGTCTACTTTTAAAAGCCCGTCAATATCTGCAACAAGTTCAATCTTTCCCTCTTTTACCGGAGTTGGATGCATATATTCTCCCTGACACATTTCCCGAAGGATTTCTGCCGCCTCATTTTCGTGAAGTCTGGTCTCTCCCTTTTCCCAAATATAAACGTTGTCTTTTCCAACGCTTAGTAATACTGGAATATCTTCTTCTGTAATCACATGTCCTTTGCGAAAAACTGCATCCTTGGTAACGCCTTTTATAATCTGTGTGATATCGTGACACAGTACCTGCCCTACTGCGTCCTGTGTTTTCATTAATTTCATTATTGCTACCTCTTTTATTTTTTCAATAAATTTTTGTCTAAATTCAATATTTCGTCTTTTTACTATTCTCTGTTATTCCCGAACAACATCCTCAATCAGCATATCAAAAGTACCGCCGCACGCCATCCCAACACGCGCTGCCACATC
>OGOI01001094.1_pt1 | contig 17974 bp, 23 predicted proteins | sample 1552631 | NCBI WGS metagenome assembly OGOI01 (sample SAMEA2580204, study PRJEB22360) | human gut metagenome | biome: human gut; feature: human-associated habitat; material: faeces | place: Denmark | collected 2008/2010 | reverse complement strand
CGAGCATTTAAACCGCCGCGACTAAAGTCACAAATATAGGGTATCGGTTCTCTTCCCGGGCGTCTGTTTGTCTAACAAATTAAATAGTAATCTCCTCTATCTCTGTAGTGTAGTTACCTCTTTGTTGTTTCCACTTCATTAGGTATATTTTATATTGTACGGAATCCTGGGCCTCTACGAATGGTTCTTCTCTTATGATATCTGCATTTATTCCTTTTTCCTTTAACTCCTGTTTTCTTTGTTTTGCTTTTTCCAGACATTTTTGTATTTGTATATCATTTTCTATTCCGAAAGAACGTGCTGGATAGATTGAGGCTGCTTTTTGGAGTTTTTTCATGAGTATTCTGACTATTTTTATATGTTTTTTCCTGTGAAGCATTCTGGCAACAAATCTGGACATAAGTTTGGAATTATTCTTCTGATAATAAGATAAAATATGTACAAATAATTTATCTCCTGCTTCTTTTGCTATTTCTATCATCAAATCGATTGCTTCATCCGAAGGCTGCCACGGATTTTGTCTTGGAACGATATATTTTTCCGGCACCGCTGGATAACAGCAATAATTCAGTGGTGGAAATTCTACTAATGCTGCCAGTTTTCGCTCTTCTGGCGTGCTACAATCTATATCCAGATAATCGCATTTATCACGAAGAATTGCCAGGCGATATTCTAACAAACGGAGATATTCGTATCCTTTTACCCAGAAATGTCCGATATCTCCGTAATTATATAAATTATTTTGCTGCAATAAGTCTTCAAAAAACAGTGTAATTACGCTGTCTCCCTGATGCACGACCAGAACATACTCCTCTTCTTTTTTATCAAGAACAGCCAGTAGCCCTCCCTCGTATTCACTTTTGTATTGTCCTGTTATTGTAGCATTATGGAAAACAAGAAAACTTTCCACAGCATCATTCATTAAATATACAAGGGAAATGTCCTGTTTTCTATGCATATCTTTTATTCTATTTTTTGATAAGAGCAGTTCAAATTGATCCTGCTCCAGTAATTCCGCTAATTTATAAAAAGTGTCCGGCAATTCCAGTCCGATTATTCTATCACCAACATCAAACATTGTATTCCTCAATTAATCAATCGTATTTCTTTTAATCTTTTTCTGCACTGACGGTACATTGGAAAATATTTTTCAACTTCTCTCCAAAATTCATCCGAATGATTCATGTGCCGTCTGTGTGCCAGTTCATGGACAACGACATAATCTAATAATTCATCTGGAAGATAATAAATCTGATAATTAAAATTTAAATTGCCTTTTGCACTACAGCTTCCCCACCGGGTTTTCTGATTTCTAATTGCAACACGTCCCACTGTTACACCCATTTTTTTCTGATAAAATCGAACTCTATCCACAATTTTCTGTGAAATATTCTCAATTTCTTCTGAAGTCAGTTCCTGAACAGGCGTTGCATTGGTTGTCTGTCGATGTTCTCTCTCCCATTTTACCAGCTCACTCTTCTTAATAATCCAGTCCCTTTCCTTTTCAATGAAAGATTTCAAACTTCTGTCTGATAACTTCTCTGGAATCCGGGCAAATATTTCCCCATTTTCCCGAACTTCAAGACCAAGTGTCTTTCTGGAAGAACGCTTTACCGTAATCAGCATTTCCCGGCCTGCATCCTCTAATTTATACTCTGTAATCATTTCCCCGTCCTATCTGTAAAAATTCTCCATAATACAGATAAAAATCATTACCTGTATCACCAGAATAAGCGGCACTCCAATCGTAAACTTTTTATGCAATGTCTTATGATGAAAGATATACATTCCCGCCAAAGCACCTGCACTTCCACCGATTACCGCAAGAAAAAGTAACATTTTCTCCGAAATTCTCCACTGTTTTCTGTGTGCCTTCCATTTATCTATTCCATACATAATAAACGCTATTATATTAATAATCAACAAATAAATCAACATTGCTTTTCAATTCTTCCTTCAATAAAAATAACTTTATCGCCTTCATTGATATTCTTGGCATATAGTTCAGCATCCGCTTCCTGCCTATGAATTTCTTCCCCATCTTCTGCCTTCAAACGAATGCCTACCATTGTTTCCTGCCCTTCCGGCCGCTCTTCACAGCCAAAATCTGCTTCATAAATTTCTATTACGGTGTAAGTTTTTTGCATTTTATTTCTTCTTTCTTATATAACTTTTATATTTTTATTAATACATAACTGTAAATATAACTATAAATGAGTAAATATAATATGAAACTTTACGTCAATAATCCAGTACACTAATCAGCTTCTTCTTCCAAAGCTTCAATGAGAAAACTCACTGGACGGAACCCATCATTGCAGGATATCATTGCTGACTTTTCATTTTTCATCCATCCATTGTAAATGTCCTTGCCTCCATATGCTAATGTCATGACAAATGGCGACATACTCTCCCAGGCACTATCGCACATTCCAACTGGCTTACACCAGCCATTGGTGATGAAAACTTGCCCTTCTTCTATATCACAAGCATGTTCCATAGGATTCTCATATTTTTCCATTAAATCTTTATAGCATGCTTTACGCATGACTGTGATTTTACATTTTTTCATTTTTTTCTTTGTCTCAATTTTAAAATCTAATAATTTTTGTTTCGTAATTTCTGTAATATTGTTTCCTATTTTAAACTATGCGAGGAGTTTGTGCAAATGTATTCCAGGATGTTCTATAAAATTTCTCCTTAAAATAGGTATAAAATTAACACGTCCGCCTTCCATTTACCAAACATGTTAATCACATAGATAATATTTTCATATCTCCCCATAGAGATTTCAGAGGATTGTCACCCACTTCATACCTCTGTAACAAAAGTTCTGAGGTATCAAAAAACTTAGCCACTCCTTCTGGACATTCGCATATAAATGGTTTGTTATCTCTCCAAGAAATATTATACCTCGTATCATATAGAAGAAACTCAATATCTAATCCCATCTCTATGGCATTTTCTAATTCTGCAAGACTCTCTAACTTTCCATAATTCTCATACTCTATCACCTTTCAGCACCTCACTTAAAATATCACTGTTAGCAATTTCATGTCCCGTTTAAAATCATTGTCATATTTTCTTTTTGATATATCCCATCTGCTAAATATTAATTATGATAATAATCTACATTCCAATATGTTTCTATTAATTCTGATTCTCGTTGGGGGCACTTGTTTTTTAATCTGATTTACATTCCACAATGTTTCTATTAATTCCCTGCACCCCAAAAGTTCTACGGGAACTGGAAGAAAATTTACATTTCACAATGTTTCTATTAATTCCTAATCGACAATTTAAACAGAGATAATCAGTTGATATTTACATTCCACAATGTTTCTATTAATTCAATCCAGCACCTGCTGGTTCGCCTGCCGCCGAAATCATTTACATTCCACAATGTTTCTATTAATTCTAACCTGCAGCATAAACCCGTCTGCGACAGCAAAGCATATTTACATTCCACAATGTTTCTATTAATTCTTGTATTTCGGATCCACAGTAGTGATACCAGGAAAATATTTACATTCCACAATGTTTCTATTAATTCGGTATTCCGTTAACTGGAGCGTGATTTTTGCCATAATCATTTACATTCCACAATGTTTCTATTAATTCTCTTAATCGTTCAATCTCTTCTTTCTGTCTTTCAAATTTACATTCCACAATGTTTCTATTAATTCGCGGAGAAAATTATATATTAACTTCACAAGACAAAATTTACATTCCACAATGTTTCTATTAATTCACCCCTATTCCCTTACTTCTTCCCATAATCATTAGTATTTACATTCCACAATGTTTCTATTAATTCCTACTGCGTAACTCTACGATGAGAGCGGCGGCGGAATTTACATTCCACAATGTTTCTATTAATTCTTGTGTCGTCAATCTGGTTAATCTGTTTTGTCAGAATTTACATTCCACAATGTTTCTATTAATTCATTTTCCTACAGTTGTCAACGAGTGTGAAAAGAGATTTACATTCCACAATGTTTCTATTAATTCCATGAAAAAGGTAGTGTATTTTATCGTTATCACAGATTTACATTCCACAATGTTTCTATTAATTCGTTTAGAAAATCCTGTAATTTTGTAATTTCATTCTATTTACATTCCACAATGTTTCTATTAATTCCACGACCTGCTTTCGTCTTGCCGCCAAGCTTTTCGAATTTACATTCCACAATGTTTCTATTAATTCTTTTTTCATCATATTAACACCCCTTTAAATAAAACGATTTACATTCCACAATGTTTCTATTAATTCGTAATATAATTTTCATCATTATTTATATAATATTCATTTACATTCCACAATGTTTCTATTAATTCTTAAATCTGTTTGTTTGGTCTAATAAATAATCACAATTTACATTCCACAATGTTTCTATTAATTCTTTTATTCCATAGAGTTTTTATCGTTAGCAGAATAATTTACATTCCACAATGTTTCTATTAATTCCATTAGTCTTTGCCAGCTCTGAGCTATTGCACAATCATTTACATTCCACAATGTTTCTATTAATTCGCATAGCTGTTTACATAAGCTTCGTAAGAAATCTGATTTACATTCCACAATGTTTCTATTAATTCGGACCAGGAGGCAGAGATTTTAAAAGCGATTAAAAAATTTACATTCCACAATGTTTCTATTAATTCATCAAGATATATTTTTCAAAGGCATCGTTAAGTTCATTTACATTCCACAATGTTTCTATTAATTCGTAAATAACCAGAGAGCGGCCAGGAACACTTACCCATTTACATTCCACAATGTTTCTATTAATTCGCAGAAGTAGAACGGCTAAAGGCAGAACAGGGAATTCATTTACATTCCACAATGTTTCTATTAATTCTCATGATGTATACATCATTGTTATTAATCCATTTTATTTACATTCCACAATGTTTCTATTAATTCGATTTTTCTGAATCTTCAAAATGTTGTGCTAATGCATTTACATTCCACAATGTTTCTATTAATTCATATATCACACCTACTTTCTTTTTATTTTAAATTTTATTTACATTCCACAATGTTTCTATTAATTCACTAATGAGTGTATTGCAGACGGCTTCGTCATTAATATTTACATTCCACAATGTTTCTATTAATTCTGCAGGAAGCGGTTTCTTAAATATTTTTAAAGAAATATTTACATTCCACAATGTTTCTATTAATTCCTGCTCCAAACAAGGTGGCATCAGAAAATACATAATTTACATTCCACAATGTTTCTATTAATTCGAAAAACTGCGTCTAACGGTGTGCCCTTATATTCCATTTACATTCCACAATGTTTCTATTAATTCACAGACAGAGGAAAGTGATGCAATAAAATTAGTTAAATATTTACATTCCACAATGTTTCTATTAATTCCCGGATGTGCTCATCTGGGTGAAATGAAATGTTTATTTACATTCCACAATGTTTCTATTAATTCTGTGTTCGGTCTCACATATGCCCCTTGAGCTAACTTATTTACATTCCACAATGTTTCTATTAATTCGCAAAAGCATTCTCGTACTTTTGAAAATGATACTCATTTACATTCCACAATGTTTCTATTAATTCCAGCCTCTGTAGTTATTGTAATTTCCTCTTGTCATTATTTACATTCCACAATGTTTCTATTAATTCGCGTATGCCGACTATATTACAACCGAAAGGACTCAATTTACATTCCACAATGTTTCTATTAATTCTTTTCAAAAGGTTGGCTTCTTGCGTTGCTTTCAAAAATTTACATTCCACAATGTTTCTATTAATTCGACCATGTAGCAATATATTTCTTATTTCCAATCTCAATTTACATTCCACAATGTTTCTATTAATTCGAAGCCTACCAGATGGGAATTGATGTAGTTAAGCATATTTACATTCCACAATGTTTCTATTAATTCTACGCATAACGCTGTCGAACCACTTGCGACATAATGATTTACATTCCACAATGTTTCTATTAATTCTTGCGTCAACATCGGCAACGCCTTCCCCAAAAAGGTATTTACATTCCACAATGTTTCTATTAATTCCGGGGAAGACATTGATAATGTGCCTAAAAACACCAATTTACATTCCACAATGTTTCTATTAATTCCCGATTACATCATCTTTGTGCGTTTTCAACAGCTTATTTACATTCCACAATGTTTCTATTAATTCCTACCCAGTCGGTAAAGCGTTCTGCACTTTCTTTGATTTACATTCCACAATGTTTCTATTAATTCCGAGATGTCCGAAGTGCAAAGAATACTTTGACCCACATTTACATTCCACAATGTTTCTATTAATTCGAGGACACAGGGGCATTGATGGCGGGCATAAGATTCATTTACATTCCACAATGTTTCTATTAATTCTTCGCGCTCCCGCAAGGTTAAGCGGGCACACGACAATTTACATTCCACAATGTTTCTATTAATTCGAAAGAAGCCGCATACAAAAAGATGCTTGAAGATTCATTTACATTCCACAATGTTTCTATTAATTCGACAGTTGAGGAATACAAGAAAACGCACAAATTAAATTTACATTCCACAATGTTTCTATTAATTCTGCCGGGGTTGACAAAAATCGGCGGCGACCTCATAAAATTTACATTCCACAATGTTTCTATTAATTCTTCGCAACTTTTTACCAACTATTAATGACACTAACGGCATTTACATTCCACAATGTTTCTATTAATTCGGGATTCCGCTTGGGTCTCCCGGATACATAAGACCGTATTTACATTCCACAATGTTTCTATTAATTCCTTTTACCTGTTTTCTAAATTCTTCTAAATCCCCAATTTACATTCCACAATGTTTCTATTAATTCGAGATATTTCCCGCCGAACGCCTGCGAAATACTTTATTTACATTCCACAATGTTTCTATTAATTCCAACAGAACCTATTGAAACCGTTTCTGTTGCTGTATTTACATTCCACAATGTTTCTATTAATTCCTCTTCCTTCATTCCCGATAAAAGAGCAATCTTTTATTTACATTCCACAATGTTTCTATTAATTCTGTAGCACACCAAGCATCGTTGACAGTCATCTTGTATCATTTACATTCCACAATGTTTCTATTAATTCATATCCACCCAACTGTTCTGAATTGATAGATATATTTGATTTACATTCCACAATGTTTCTATTAATTCCCGTTACTTAATTTTCCTCATTTTTCCTACTTTTTCACTCCTATTTCTGTCGACCTTAGACTCAATCTGTGTTTTTCCCTTATATTCTCATTTAAAAATTATCATATATCTTTTATTTATGCCATTGTCGATGTCCCCTGTTTTTTACTTTATCGAACATCGACAGTTCTATAATTTTATTTTTCTCACCGCGTATGCTATTTCTTTTAATTTTTTAAATGTATATTCTTACTTCTCTACTTATCAGCAGACTCACTGTAATATAATCAAACTGCAACTTAGAATTATATTTTTCATTTTAAACCGCCTATGAACCTAAAGAAATCCCATCCGATATTAACCAAACGGAATTTCATTAAATTAGTTGATTCCTGCTTTATTCTCTTCACTGACCTGTAAATAATTCATCAGAGCAAGTTGAAATATTCTGGAACAATTAACACCATCTTCATCGGCTTTGGCCGCCAGCCATGCAGGTAAAGACAAAGTTTTCTTTACAAAACGACTATTAATCCTTTCACGAACAGGCGGCATAAATACCTCAATCAATACAGGAACTTCGTTAGAATCCAAATGAATCGATGTAATCGGAGTTGGAACGGGAATCTCTTCACCATCTTGCTCCATGCCCCATATATGCAGCCCAAGAGCTTCTTTAGCATTTTTTAAAGCTTCCTCTGTATTATCTTTCTCAGCACATGGAAGACATCCAGGTAAATCAGGAAATTCAATACTAATACCATCTTCTTCATAAGAAAAAACAGCTACATAAGAATATCGGTCTTTTGACATAATTAACACCTCCGTTATGTGCAGAGAAGTTACGGAAACATAACTCCAGACTGCTTTGATATACTTCGTAAGGTTTTGATTGGAATATCTTTGTTAGGATGAGTAACTGTTACCCTACCCTTTTTAATTGAATGTTTGAATTGGTGATGGTCGCCAACACAAGCAACCTCATACCATCCATCTTTCTTCAATATCCCAATCACTTCTCTGGATGAATAACTTTTCATCTCATCCCTCCTTACATAACATATTTTAATACATAATTTATTATGTGTCAATCAAATCAATACGCAATTTGTTATGTATTATAAAATAAAAATTATCACATATCCTTTACTTATACTATTATTGATGTTCCTCATTTTTTGCCTTGTCGGGCATCGACAGTTTTATAAAATAAAGCTTGTTTTATCATCTTCCTTACCCCAAAATTCTTTATCCAGCCACTTTTGCTGGCGGCTTTTGAATAGAATTACAGAATCAAGATTGGAATCAATGTATACTTTTAATTCCTGTTGGAGTTTTACTAATTGAACTTTGGATATCTCACCTTCAAATACAGAGTTTTGAATATGAGATAGATATTTTTTACATATCTTAAAGATATGCGACCATCTCTTTTGTCCGTTTTCGTCTTTGCTTATATCATATACTAAAACTACATACATATTTTACCTCTGTCATCATTCTTCTATAAGACACAAAAATTTTTATATACCAAAATCACATACATATTTTACCACCATATTCTAAACCCTTCGTATTCTTTTTCTCCTATCAAATGTTTTATGAGCTTATATGCTTCCAACCGAATTAAATATTGATAAGAGACTTTTTTCCCTAATTCTTTGTGCATGATTGTCTGTTTCATTCGTTTTTCAAATTCTGTGACAATCAGGCGGGATGCTTCCTTTTTTAGATGTAAAAAGTTTAGTTCTTTTGTAAAACTTTTTTCTGTTATCTGGTTTTTATTTAATAGAGAAAATATTAATCTGTCTCCAATCAGTGGTTTGAATACCTCAGATATATCAAGGCATAAAGAATATCTTCGAAATCCTGGTTCATGAAGATAACTTATTGTTGGGTCTAGCTGCGTGTGGTAAATCTCGCTCAATGTTTTGGCATATATCAAGGAGTTTACAAAAGAAATCAGCGAATTTATCATATTGTCTGGTGGATGCATCACTCTTTTCTCAAATTGTATTTCCTGATTTACAATGGTGTTCCATGCCTTATAATAGTTTTTTCGTATATTTCCTTCTATTCCCATTAGTTCTTCGATAAACTCTGTGTGGTCTAGTTTTTTTCTTAGACTGTTTACTTCTTTCATACACTCAGCTACATCTTTTCCTCTGCTGTTATAGTAACGTAAATTTCTATAAATATTATCTGCAGCCGCCTTGATAAATTCTTTTGCTATAACGAGACGCTCATCATAGCAGGTGTAATGTTCTACCTGTTTTACGAGAAGTTGTCCGGCAAGTAAGCTTTCTTTTGGATAGTAGCTTCCTGTATAGAAGTTGTAATAGTTAAAGAAATGTAATGGGATTCCGTACTGTGAAATGTAGTTAATAAACGCTGTGTTAAATGACATTTCCGACAATATATATATGTCTGAAATTCTTTCTATCGGTATGTCCCTTTTGTCCCCTTCATATGTTGTAAATTGCAATGTATTGTCTTTTCTTTTTAAATCCCCATTATTATAAATATATAGGCTTTGTTTCATTCGTACCCCTCCTGAAAAGTCAGTTCATCAGAAGATAAGTAAAGCATATTTTAAGCTTTGTTTCATTTGTTCTACTCTTCAAATCACCTTGATTATCTTTACCTAATTTGTATATTTGAAGCTCTGCTCCATTTGTACCCCCTGCTGCCTTTATATAAAACACAAGTCATGATATGCACATTTTTTACATATTTTTTGTTCTGTAAATTTTGGTGGAAATTCTTCTTTTTTCATAGATTCAATTTCATCAATAATTGATTTTAATTTTTCACGGTCCTGTTCGGATAGTTCTACTAACAAAGTTTTCTTCATAAGAGGGTAGTCTATTTTACCTTTAATGTTTTTCACTCCCCGTTCTTCTAAATAATAAAGGTAATATTTTACCTGCCAGATTCCGGCTTCTTCAATTGCCTTACTTTTCTTAATTTCATGTAACTCCCGATGTTCCCTGATAAAGTCAATGTTAATCACATTATCAATATTGATGTGTTTCTCATCCCTTTCATAACTTTTTTCATCCAAAAGCTTTCCCAACTGTACATTTTCATTTTCCGATTCCATATTGATTTCGTGGCAGAAATACCATAGCTTTCGTTTACAAACAAAGTAATAGTAAATCATGACACCTGTGATTCTTTTATCTGTCATACCTTCGTCCTCATTATTCAATCATAAATCATATATTACAGTATACATGCCTCATCATCTATCTCCCCTAAAATAAGACCTTTTCCCCTTCCCGTATCCGGGTCAAAATCATATTTCATTGATGTTCTGTGAATTTGTGTTACAGGGTAATTATTTTTTCTGTCATCTCCGTGAGAGCCGATTGTTGTGACATCTATTCCATTTAGCCCATTATCTTTATAACGATAGTAAGTAAGTCCCAGTGTCAGACTGCTAAATTTAGATGTGATGATATTCTTTATGTCTTTGTTTATATTTGGTTTTCTGAGTAGATTGACTCCCTCTTCAAAAAGAACTTGATTTTCTTCATAGAGTGTATCTGGCAGTACTGTTATGCTATGAATATTTCGAAATTTTTTATCGACATCTTCTTTGGTATATTCTATAGGATGAATTGTTGAAAAATGTTCTAGCCAGTATTCAATCTCTTCATAATACTTTGTTTTTTTAATTTCTTCTGTGCAGTAAACTGCATTGATATATTCCGTTTTCAGCTCTTCTGTAAATATTTTATCTTCATATTGATACAGTTTTTCGAGAGAACGATCATACATATCTTCATAATAAACTGTTCCCTTTCCATTCGCATTATCATAAACAATGACATTCGGTTCTTCTGGAATATAACGCCCTTTTCGATTGCAGCGTCCCATTCTCTGGAGCAAACTATCTACCGTACACATTTCGGTATATAATACATCAAAGTCAATGTCCAGGCTGGCTTCTACTATCTGTGTTGTAATCCAAATTCCGCATTCTTCTTCATTTTCAGAAAAATTCTTAATCATTTTTTCCAGTTGCAGGCGGTCTTTTTTGACATATCGAGAATGCAAAAGATGGAGGTCTTCCTCTTCTAACTGGCTCTCAATCTGCTCATAAACTTCCTGCGCTTTGGTGACAGTATTACAGATAACTAACACTTTTTTATCCCGGCCTTTTTCAAGTATTTCATCAAAGTTCATTTCTCCTGATTTTATTTTGACTTTATGCCGGATAATATCTGATTCTTTAGAAAAATCTCGAAATTCATACTGTTCTCCCTGGATTAATCCGCATTTTTCCATGAAATATTTTAGGACAGGAGGAAAAGTTGCTGTAATAATCGCAAATCGGCCTCCCATTTCTGTAATTTGTTTTAGTCCAGTTATAATCGTTGCTATAATATGTGGGTCATATGACTGCACTTCATCAAGAATGACTTTAGAATATTTTAAAGTTGCCGCAAAAATTTCCGTTCCTAATGCTCGATATACAAATTTGAAAAGCTGGTCTACGGTACATATCGTAAGTGGATTAGATAATAATTTGGCTTTTTCATATCTCTGATATATACTATCTGCTGCATTTGTACTTTCTTCTAAATATTTTTGCATTGCATCTGAGTGAAGCAGTTCTACATCCTTATAATTATAATCATCCTTGATTCTTCGATAAATATCATTGGCCGAAACCTTTAATGGTAAAGTATAGAAGCCTTTCTCTCCATTAAGCCATAACAATGCCGCTTCCGTCTTTCCCGAACCAGTCGGGGCAATGACTACCAGATTTTTATTTACATTTTCTTGCATGAATTTTTGTGCTGGCTTTAAAGCAAATTTTTGCTCTTTCATATTTTTATTGATATTATTTACCAGCCTTTTTTCTTCCAGATTTGAATTTTCTTCGGCAAATTCATAACCAGCACTTACTGTATAATCAAATTTGTTCAGCATTCCTTTGAGTAAAACATATTTGTTCCAGAGAGAAGGTTTCACATCTAACTTTATGCTTGACATATTATTTCGGAAAAGCAATTTTCTCATCTGGCTGCTGTATACCTTGTCCCGCTCTTCTTTCAAATATTCTGAAAGATATTTTAAATAATATTTCTGGCAATATGCTTTTATATCATCCTGAATAAAATCGTCTTTTCTATCATGATGATAATAAATCGCTGTCATAAAAGCCTTAAAATCATCTTTTTCTAATCCTTCATATAATTTTTGAAATTCCTTATAAGAAATAGATACTGCACTTAAAAATCCATGCGGAATCTGAGAAATTTTTTTCTCAGGCTCCGACAGATTATCTCGTACTTTCTGACATACTTTGGACTGAAAAATGAGATTTGCCTTTCCCCAGTCATGCTGACGGCAAGCTTGGAGAATTAATATTTTTTCTATCTCAGTAAAATATTTTCCATATCCTCTGAAAAAAGCTTCGGCACATTTTACAATATCTTCTTCATGTTCTTTCAAAGTTTTCTGCTTTTCTTCTTTTTGATTCTGTATTTTCTGAATTTGCTGAATTATTATCTGTTCTTCTTTGGAAGTGAGTATTCCTTCTAAACTGTCTAAAAAACTTTCCAGAGTTTCTTTTAATGCTTCTACTTCCTTGATGCTCAATTGCTTCGCTTTTGATTTTGCATATAACTCCATATTTCATTCCCCCAATACACAAAATCTATCTTATGTTCTTACTAAATACAACAGCACTTTCTGCCTCAGAATCATCCACATATCCCTGATCTAATACCTTGCCAGCCGGATAATAGTATGCTCTTACCCGTCCACCATCTTTCTTCCATCTGCGTAAACCATTTTTTGTTATCTCGTATTCTCTTGTCAGATTATAAATTGTTGCGCCGCCTTCACCATCTTCAAATATGCGTTCTCCATCCTCGGTTTCATAATCAACAGGAATATAAATATTATTATGCACACTAACTTCTTCTTCCCATGATAAATGAACAATTTCTACCTTTTTAATATCTAGTAAATCTTCATATCTTCCCAATGAAAGATACTGTGGTGGATTTAACAATGACTGATAAACAGTATCAAAATCTTCTTCAGACGGCAAAATATGAAGAATCATATTATTTTCACAAATCAGTTCGACATTAGCAATTCCTTTAAATACTCCATAGTCCTCTTTATCATGAACGCAAATTTGGTGTCTTCCTTCTTCGAACTTTACCCCTGCTGAAAAGGAATATCTTGTATATAATTCAGATATCGTTCCTTTATTTTTTCCCTGAATACTTAATTCCATCGGATGAAATGTCGTAAAACCACAGGCAGCATGAATCATGCCCAGTACCGTAGAGTATGGTGGCAGCGGAAAAGTTTCTTTAATAATAAAACTGCTCGGTTTCCTATAATTTACAAGATTCTGAAAACATTCTACTCTAATTGCCTTCATAATAAGCATCCACTTCCTCTTTCAAATGTTTGAATACGTTTCCTACGGACTCTGCTTTTAATTTTTCTTTTACGTCTTTTTCATTATCGAAAATTCCCGATGTGATTCCTGTGTAAGTATATTCCTTTAATTCTTCTGAATCCTCCACAATCTCTTTTAACGTGGCAACACCAATTTTATTTGCCTTTACACTCACAATATTTTCAAAGAATGGATTCTTTCTTTTATATCTTCCACCGATGATAAACAGTGGGCTTAAGTTCTCTCTTCTTCCTCTGATATCTCGGTATAAATACTGTACGGTATCTAAAAGCTCCTTTACTCTGCTTGCTTTTTCTTCCTGTGATACTTCAATTTCAACATCCACTCCAATTCTATCTAAATCTATCGATATAGTATAGCTGTAATAAGAACGATGGATTTCACTCTGCGCAATTCCATTTTCGAGGTTCTGACGCTGTGCCAGTCCCATGTTTGTGAGAAACTCCAAGTCACTCTGATATGGCTCTAAAGAAATCGCATTGCTTAATCGCACTACTGCGCTTCTTGTAGATGCACCACCCTTTTTATCATCTGCTTTGGAAGTCGTTTTCATATATCCAAATAAATCGATTTCTGGATAATCTTCAATTGTTGCAGATGGGGCAAACTGTACTACACCACTCTTGCCGTCAACCGGTGTATTATCCCATTTAAGCTGCTTTACGATATTGTATCGCATAGCCTGTCTTGAAATATAAGAATACTGCTGGAAATCTCCTCTTGTCATTTTCTTTAATGTTGTAATATTTCCGATTCCCTCACCATAGTTTGCACTCTCTGCTAAAAATACCATTGTAAATGTTAAACCATCTCTTGTCATTTAATTTTCCTCCCCACTTTCATCCTGTGACTGTTTCGTATCTTCTGATTTACTATCCTTACTATCTGTATAACTTCCCTTTAATCCCAGTATAAAAGAATAGCCATACTCTGAAAACTTCTCCTTATTTCCAAGCATATAAACGAAACCATCTGCCATAGGTAATTTTGTTGAACTATACAACCGTATTACAATATCCATAAATTTTCCTTCATTTCGCACAGACAAAGCATTCAGTAATTGATAGATTGTTCCCCTCATACATTCATCATTTTCCGCTTTTTTTGCTAATAAAATCTCTTTACGCAATTTATAGCCTGCATCCCTCATTTTAATACGACTCATAAATATCCCCTCCTTAGCCTTTGACAGTTTTTCTTCAATACCCTGCTGCGATTGTTCCAACTCTTCAGAAATGCTCCCCACATTTACTTCCATTCTTTTTTCAATACTTGTGCATAATTGAACTACAAAAACCCAATATGCCGTTGGTATTACTCCAGTATTCTCCAGAGACTCCTTTAAAATCTGATTAAGTAAACTATACTGTTTATGATACTGCAAAATATTCATAACAACGCTCTCATGAACATTTACAAATTCATTAGAAAGTTTTACATATGGGTGTTGCTCAAGATATTTCAATGCTTTCTGTACCTTTTCCTGTTTCAGAATCTGTAGGGCATCTCTGCCTATAATACTGAACATATAATTATCTTCTGCGCGTGTTCCTCTTAAAATAACCTGCACATTATTGAGTTCTTTTACTTTGTCAGAAAGAACTTTATTCAATATCCTTGCAAACCATACTGTATAGTTTTCTTCTTCTCCTTTTTCCTTAAGACCGTTCCCTCGTTTTTTACCGTTCACATCCACTAATACCGATATGTTTTCATTCAAATTCATAAATACGAACTTATTTGCATACATTTGAAATCCCAATGGACTTAATGCATAGACAAAGGAACATACAGGACATAAAAAGGCATCTACCTGACAATTCCAGAAAGCGGAACGCTTTCTTGTCAAATCATCTGCCATTTCTTTCATAAAAGCGATAGAAATCTTTTCTTTCCCAGTAATCCCATTTCCACAGTCAATACAGGTATCTTTTGCTTTTTTATGTTTACCTTCTAAGTACTTATGAAACGGTTCCGAAAAATCCTTTTCAAAAACAGCCCGCATATCCTTTTTTGCATTTGCCCGAAGAAGGAAACATTTTCCATCCCAAAATCGGTTAATATAATTATAAATTATACTTTTCATAATAAAAGTTTCTCTACATAACGGCTGTGTTAAAAATTGCTGTAATTCTTCCAAACGCTTTCTTAAAACATCAGATTCAAATTTATCACTAAGTTTATTCTTCTTCAGTTCCAGATAAACTTCAGGGTTCTCTACCTTCTCTTTGATAATATTGAATCCGTTCTGATAGCTATTCGAAAGCAGCTTTTCCGTGATAAACTTTAAATCGTCCTTTTCTTCTCTTCCTGGATTCCATTTATCTTCCCTTATTTTAGTAAGGCAACGCTCAATTCTGTCAAGTACTCCCTGATATACTGTGTTTTTTCCAAAATACTTTACACAGGCATTAAAATATAAATCTGTCCAGTCTGCATGAAGTGCAAAGTCTCTATCCAGCCAAATCCCCTGCTCATCTGATGTAATACCATAATCTGAATCTTCTTCTGCTTCGGATATATCCAACAAGTATTTCATACCTACAATTCCGGCATTCTTCAGAAAATCACCGAGTGTAATAATTACTCTGTCCAACTTTTTCTCCCCCTTTCTGTAAGATGTGCGTTACAATTTGTGGGAGATTTTGCCTGAATGAGAGCGGTGTAGCGGGTTACATCAACTGAATGAAGGCAAAATATACCGCAAATTGGGGCGTGCAGATTGCGAGAATGATTTTTCAAACATGCTCTAGATATTTTCTTTTTTAATTAAAAATATCCTATTAATACACTATCTCCCACATCCCATGTCCTTCCGAACGTCTGCCTCCCATCCCTGTCCGATATAAAAAGGTCAGAAGTTCTGGACTTCCTGATAATTTATAAATTCCAATATTCGCATCTACCTTTCTTCCAAATATCGTTGCAACAATTTTCTTGCCTTTTATTGGAACAATCTCAAAGCCTTCTACTGAGACATCTACTCCTAATCTCTCAATTAGCGTCTGTACATTTTCTTTCACTACCTGAGAAAATTCTGGATGGTCGTAAACATAATAAGTATCTCTGTTCTCTTCTACATCATGTCTTCTTGCTATGAGAGAACTCTGCATTTTCACAATAATCTCCGGATCCTTTATCTCCTTTCTCCTCACATTTTTAATGCGTACAAGCTCCATCGAATTACCATTCATCGGATAACGCTGATGTAATATTTTCTTAAATCCATTAAAAAAATAAATAGTCTGCTCCATATCTGCGTTTGAAAAAAACATCGAGAACTTATTCTGCCTTAAATATATCTTCTCGTCCTTAAACTTTGCCCCTGGCAGATAATAAGAAAAAGTGTATGGTTTTACCACTGACCTTCTCTTATCATATAATTGCTCAAACATCTTTGGTGAAGCACTCTCTAACGACGCTTTTAAGAAACTTACCAGCAGCCGGTCTAATTCTAACGGTAACTCTGGTTTTTCCAAGACAAACTCTAAATTAAATTGAATCATATTCCCCCTTCTTTCTCTTTAAGATTTTTATTTGTGCCATTGTCGACCTCCCTATATTTTTACACTATCATCAGTCAACATTTATACCAATCTTGTTTATGCAGAAATTCTATTCGAGAATCTATCGTATAAATCTAATAAATATTCGGAACTTTCTTTCCAAATTCCTGTATCAAAATCAAGCCCCTTCATACATTTTCCCAAATTAATATCAGGAATGTCCGTATAACTTCCATGATATAATAACATTCCATCATAAATTTCTATCACACCGTTACCCCCTTATTTTTTAAAAGAACCTCAATATCATTTAACACACAATTATAACTATTTAAATGCAAAATATCATAACACTCTTCGATAAATTCCCAAATATCATATTCTTTAAACAGTTTTGCACATTTTTTTGCGGGCATCTTCCATCTAGTTTGGGCCATTCGGAATACCCAGCATTGCATATCTTCAATATCTATATTTCTTTCATTCATATATATCCTTTCCCCTCTATTTTTAATATAAATGACATTGGCACATTCTTCCATTGTGCTCTATTGTATATATACTAATTTAGTGCGACACTATTTTTCTCCAAATTCTTTTCTTAGACGTAATAAGTCTCTTCTTGATTTTTCCCTTTCTTCTTCTGTCAAACCTTTGTAGATATCTTCATATGGCATTTCATTACACCTCCCTCAATATAATCTACCGAGATGTTTAATATATCTTCGTATATGTTCTTCCGAGATATTTCTATGTAATAAAATATATCTGACTTTATTTTATACATATAGATATACCATTATTTTACTATATAGTCAATATTTTTTCGAACATATTTTTGTTTTCAAAAAAAGCATTCAGCTATATACAAA
>OGOI01001082.1_pt1 | contig 18061 bp, 17 predicted proteins | sample 1552631 | NCBI WGS metagenome assembly OGOI01 (sample SAMEA2580204, study PRJEB22360) | human gut metagenome | biome: human gut; feature: human-associated habitat; material: faeces | place: Denmark | collected 2008/2010 | reverse complement strand
CACCAAGAGGGTTGTTCTGATCCATGAACTGTGACAGCTGGGAAGATCCGAAGAATTCTTTCACTGCTGCTGTTACAGGTTTGATATTGATCAGGGATTGTGGAGAAATGCCCTCCATATCCTGTGTTGTCATTCTTTCACGAACCACTCTTTCCAGACGAGAAAGACCGATTCTGTACTGATTCTGAAGCAGCTCACCTACAGAACGGATACGTCTGTTACCCAGGTGGTCGATATCATCATCTGTTCCGATGCCATATTCCAGATGCATATTATAGTTAATAGAAGCTAAGATATCTTCTTTTGTGATATGCTTTGGAATCAGATCGTGAATATCTCTCTTGATCGCATCCTTTAATTCATCAATGTCTCCGGCTGTCTCTTCCAGAATTCCAGCAAGCACAGGATAATATACCTGCTCTGTAACCCCTACTTCTTCCGGATCCACATCAACAACAGCATCAAGGTCAACCATCATATTTGAAAGTACCTTGATCGGTCGTTCTGTCTCTTCTACGCTGATCCATACATATGGAACTGCATTGTTCTGGATTGCGGAAGCCAGTTCTCTTGTGATCTTGGTTCCTGCTTCTGCCAGAACTTCCCCTGTCATTGGGCTTGCAACATCTTCTGCCAGCACCTGACCACTGATACGGTTCTTTAACGCAAGCTTCTTATTGAACTTGTAACGTCCTACTTTTGCAAGATCATAACGTCTCGGATCAAAGAACATACTTGTGATCAGACTTTCAGCACTGTCTACTGCCAGAGGTTCACCCGGACGGATCTTCTTATATAATTCCAGAAGTCCTTCCTGATAATTCGTTGCAGCATCTTTCTCAAAACTTGCCATAATCTTCGGTTCTTCACCAAAGAGTTCAATGATCTCCGGATTTGTACCGATTCCCAATGCACGAATCAACACAGTGATCGGTACCTTTCTTGTTCTATCTACACGTACATAGAAAACGTCATTAGAATCCGTCTCATACTCCAGCCATGCACCACGGTTCGGGATTACGGTAGCTGAATACAGTTTTTTACCTAATTTGTCATGTGCAATGGCATAATAGATACCAGGAGAACGAACTAACTGGCTGACAATTACACGTTCCGCACCATTGATCACAAAGGTACCTGTTCTTGTCATCAGTGGAAGATCTCCCATAAAGATCTCATGCTCATTGATCTCATCTGTCTCTTTATTGTGAAGTCTTACTTTGACTTTCAGAGGTGCAGCATATGTTGCATCACGTTCTTTACACTCATCAATCGTGTATTTCACTTCATTCTCACACAAAGTAAAATCCACGAAATCCAAGCTTAATTTTCCACTGTAATCTGTAATTGGGGAAATGTCATCGAACACTTCATTTAACCCTTCATCCAGAAACCACTTGTAAGAATCTGTCTGAACTTCGATCAAGTTAGGCATCTGAACGACTTCTTTCTGTCGGGCATAACTCATTCGTGAACTTTTTCCACTTTTAATAGGACGAATTCTGTTTTTCTCCATATTGACGTTTCACTCCTCATTTATTTTTCTGGCTGGGCTTTTCACTACCCATATAACTTGCAGAGTCTCAAAAAACAACACAATTTATTGTTTTTTTTACGAAATCATGGCATAACTATCCACAATAGCGCATTTTTTACTATAGCACAGGCCTGTCAAGTATGTCAAGCAAATCCGCACTATTTTTTTCAGTTCTTTCTTATATTCAGCATCCCTTATAATACGAAAGGGCATCCCGTCACCGGAATGCCCTGATAATTCAATCAAACTCGAATTATTTAAGGTTAACTTCAGCACCTTCTGCTTCAAGTTTAGTCTTGATTTCTTCAGCCTCAGCTTTAGAAGCGCCTTCTTTGATTACCTTTGGAGCTTCGTCAACTAATGCTTTAGCTTCTTTCAGTCCAAGTCCTGTTACTTCACGAACAACTTTGATAACTTTAACCTTAGCTGCTCCTGCAGAAACTAATTCTACATCAAACTCATCTTTCTCTTCTGCTGCTGCTCCACCTTCTGCTCCAGCTGCTGCAACTACAACACCTGCTGCTGCGGATACACCAAATTCTTCTTCACAAGCTTTTACAAGATCATTTAACTCTAATACAGATAACTCTTTGATAGCTTCAATAAATTCTTCTGTTGTTAACTTTGCCATTTTATTTTCCTCCATTTTTCTTATTTTCTTTTTTGAAATAAATTATTACGCTGCCATCAGCCTATTCAGCTGCTGGTGCTTCTGCAGCTTCTTCTGCTGCCGGAGCTGCTTCACAAGCATCTGCTCCACCTTTTTCTGCGATCTGATTGAGAACGCGAGCCAGGTTTGTGATAGGTGACTGTAAGCTTCCAAGTAATTTGGAAAGAAGCTCTTCTCTTGAAGGAATCTTAGCAAGTTCATTTAATGCGTCTACATCATATAATGTTCCTTCAACCACACCTGCTTTTAATTCAAGGGCTTTTGCATTCTTTGCAAATTTGCAAAGGATTCTTGCCGGAGCTGTTGCATCATCTTTAGAAATAGCGATAGCACTTGGTCCTTCTAAGTGCTCATCTAATGCTGCGAAATCAGTTCCTTCAAAAGCTCTCTTCATCATTGTGTTCTTACAAACTTTGTAGACAACGCCTGCTTCTCTTAACTGTTTACGCATCTCTGTATCTTCTGCAACAGTCAGTCCACGGTAGTCAACAAGGACAACGCTTGTTGCGTCTTTCACGTCCTCTGCAATAGCCTGTACAACTGGTTGTTTTAATTCAACTTTTGCCACGAATGGTGCACCTCCTTGTAGATTTGTAAGTTTACACCGCCGACAGATATAAATGTAAAAAACCTCTATATCCAAAGACATAGAGGTTGATAAGTCATACTTTAGTATCGATCTTTCCTCGGTAGGCGTCCGCATAAAATGTGTTCTTACGCTCTTTCAAGCACCTACTGTCTTCGGCAGTCCTGTAGTATATTATCATATGCGTGTGTTATTGTCAAGAGATTTTTCATTTTCTTTTACAAAAAAACTTTGGTATAAAAAAACTCCGTATACAGCATCACATCTGTATACGGAGTTTGTATTCATTATTATCTTGCGGATTAAACAAGCTTCATTGGGTTGATTTTTACACCAGGTCCCATTGTTGAAGTAAGTGTTACGCTCTTAAGGTACTGTCCCTTAACTGCTGCAGGTCTTACTTTGTTAATCGCATCAATAAGCGTCTGGAAGTTGTCTGTAAGCTGTTCTTCAGTAAAGCTTGCTTTACCTACTGGCACATGGATAATGTTTGTCTTATCAAGTCTGTACTCGATCTTACCAGCTTTGATTTCCTGGATAGCTTTTGTAACGTCCATTGTTACTGTACCAGCCTTCGGATTTGGCATTAATCCCTTAGGTCCAAGTACACGTCCGAGACGTCCAACAACACCCATCATGTCTGGTGTAGCTACTACTACATCGAATTCAAACCAGTTTTCATTCTGGATCTTAGGAATAAGTTCTTCTCCACCTACGAAATCTGCTCCGGCTGCTTTAGCTTCTTCAGCTTTGGCATCTTTCGCAAATACAAGAATACGAACCTTTTTACCAGTTCCGTGTGGCAGAACAACTGCTCCACGAATCTGCTGGTCAGCGTGACGTCCGTCACAACCTGTTCTGATATGAGCTTCAATTGTCTCATCGAATTTTGCTGTTGCAGTCTTTTTAACTAATGATACTGCGTCTGCTACATCGTAGAGTGTTCCTCTGTCGATTGTTTTCGCAGCTTCAACGTATTTCTTTCCTCTTTTCATTCTATAAACCTCCTAGTGGTATTGTCGGGATAACCCTCCCACATTAATCTTCATCAATTATTCTGTTACAGTTACACCCATAGAACGGCATGTACCTTCTACCATGCTCATAGCGCTCTCGATTGTAGCAGCGTTCAGGTCTGGCATCTTTGTCTTAGCGATTTCCTCAACCTGAGCTTTTGTGATTGTAGCAACTTTTGTTTTGTTAGGTACACCTGAACCAGATTTGATGTTGCAGGCCTTTTTGATCAGAACTGCTGCCGGTGGTGTCTTTGTGATGAAGCTGAAACTTCTGTCATTGTAAACTGTGATAACTACAGGGATGATCATATCTCCCTGATCTGCAGTCTTAGCGTTGAACTGTTTTGTAAATTCAACGATGTTTACACCGTGCTGACCAAGAGCAGGTCCAACCGGTGGTGCCGGAGTAGCTTTGCCGGCTGGGATCTGTAATTTAATATAACCTTCTACTTTTTTTGCCATTTCAATTACCTCCTTGTGGTGATGGCGGGGAACATACAACGCCCCTCCCACTTATTGTTACATTTTCTTAACTTCTGCGAAACCAATTTCAACCGGGGTCTCGCGGCCGAAGAGCTCAACATTAATAGTAAGGCTCTGCTTCTGCATGTTGATAGACTGGATTACACCAACCGTATCTGCCCATGCTCCAGCGATTACCTGGACTGTGTCGCCCTCCTCGTAGTCCATGACTACTTCCTCTCTCTGGATTCCCAGAGGAGCCATCTCCGCATCTGTAAGCGGCACCGGCTTAGATCCAGGTCCGACAAATCCTGTCACACCTCTTGTATTACGAACAACGTACCATGTATCATCGTTCATAATCATGTGTATCAACACATAGCCTGGAAACATCTTTTTCTGAGATACTTTCTGGACACCGTTCTTCATCTCAACAACGTCTTCCAGCGGTACTCTTACTTCAAGGATCTGATCCTCAAGATGTCTGTTCTCGATTGTCTTATCAATGTTGGCTTTTACTTTGTTCTCGTACCCTGAATAGGTATGAACTACGTACCATTTTGCCTCTGACATAATCTCACCTTTCTTGTCCGTTTTGAGTTATTTAATTAATAAATCTACTCCGTACTGGGCGAAAAAATCTACAACTGCGATAATCGCTCCCAGGACCACGGATACAGAAACAACCGCTGCCGTCTCTTTTGCAACTGTCATCTTGTCTGGCCATACGATCTTCTTGAACTCTCTGTTCAGACCTTTGAACCAGCTTTCTTTCTGAGTTTTCTTACCACTCATCGACATTCACTCCTTCTTGCGGCGATTATTTTGTCTCTTTGTGCAATGTGTGTTTCTTACAGAATCTGCAGTACTTCTTGGTTTCCATACGTTCCGGATGAGATTTCTTATCCTTTGTCATGTTGTAGTTACGCTGCTTGCATTCTGTACACTCCAATGTGATTCTTGTACGCACAACTTCCACCTCGCTTTATATTCTTAGTTAACGTGTTTCGTGGCAGCTTGCGATGCTGCCCGATTTTAGGCATAAAAAAAAAGCCTACTTCCATTCGCCCGAATATCGTATCATATCCAGGCTTAAAAAGCAAGCTTTTTCCTATATTATTTGCATTTTTTTGAAAGAACTTTTTGGGAATAAATCTACTGCAGCTGCTTATACCAGATATTTCCGGGATTAACGGAACGCAGCTGATAACTTCCATTCTGATACACAAATTCGGCGCTCATCTGCGAACTTCCGTCTGCATCTTCGACTCCATTACCTGTTTCTGACACAGACCGGCTCTCATCTTTATTTTCTTCTTTAAAAGTAACTTTATAATCATAGGACAACGTTCCCCTGACCACTCCTGTTACACCGCTGATCACATATTTTCCTTCATAATTATCAAGTTTTACTTCTTTCGTTATATAACCGTCTCCGGAACCGAGCTGCTTCTTCAGGTCATTATAGAATTCTTTGTTCTCTTTTTTGCAGGAAGAATCCTTCTCAAACACTCCTGCTACTTCAGAGAAAGATTTGCCTGCCTTCGCAGCTTTCACATATGCGTTCAGGATGTCCTGCATCTTTCTGTTAAATTTCTTTTTCCCATTTTCCGATATCTTCATCTTGGAAATCGTCGCATTTCCTTTATCTGACGCCCGGAACCCGGACCGGTACATCCGGAAGCACGGAACTTTTACCTTGATCTTATGTTCCCCTTCAATCAATGACACTTTGTATTGTTCCAGATTGTCAAAGTCATCTTTCAGCTTAGAATCCTCCGTCAGTTTTATATCATCGATCCAGGCTTTTGAACCTGCCGGAAGATAGAGATTAAAGTCATTTGCTACTATCTCGTCTGATGATACTTTCCAATCAGTAAAAAAAAGAAAGTTTCGTTTTTTCTGTTTTTGAACAATAAGCGTCTTCGTCTTTTCTTTGTTATCTTCTGTCTTATATGCAACGGTAAATGCACGCTGCTTTCCGCCGGATTCTACCTCTGTCTGACGATTTTCCTTTGTCTCTTTTATTTCATAACCGGAAATCCCTGTAACCGCATTTTTCTTCATATAGCTTACATATTCATCCTGCGTTACATATCCGTTTTTCGGAAGATCTGACAGACGTCCTGCCTTCTTCCAGTTTTCCTGTATGTATGCCTTACAATAGCGCTCTGCCACCGCCTCCGGGCGACCGTGATATACTTCTATAATACAGAATACAGCAACTATAAGGATCCCTGCTGCAATTCTTTTTATTACTTTCTTCTGTCCGGTTGTCATATCTGACCAGGAACGTTTATCCCGGATAAATTGCGGCACACGACTCGGATCTTTTCCTTCTTTTTCCCGTTTTATCTTCTTTTCTTTCCGCTTTCTCTCCCAGGACTGAAGAATTTCCTCATATGCATCTTCTTCCGGAACATCTTCATAGTCCTTTTTCTTCTTGATGAAATCTCCGATATCCCCTGTGAACATACGTGTCGGCTCATCCGCCTCTTCTTTGCTGTCCTCTCCGATCATTCTGGTCGGTTCTTCAACCGGTTCTTCTTCCGGGGTTTCATTCTCTTTCAGATCCTGTTCTCTCAGCTTGATCTTCCTGTGAAGTTCCTGTTCTAATTCTTCCCGCGTCACTTCTTCAATCATATGGCCCAGATTCTCCGGAATTGTGAGCTGCTTTTTCAGACCATCATTTTCTTCCGGTTCTTCGCTCCACTCTGGTTCGAATAATTTCTTCGCTTCATCAATTACTTTCTCCGATTCCTCTGCTATCTCCTGATCGGAAAATTCTACCTTCCGGGCTTTTTCCAGTCCTTCCAGATCATTATATAATGTTTCTTCTTTTGATTCGGGAAGACGCATTCCACAATAATTGCAGAAACGAGCATCATCTGGATTGTCAGACTTGCAATTCGGGCATTGACGCATAAGCATTCCTCCTTTTCAAATCACAGCCGGGCAGCCATGCCTGCTTGCCGTTTTTTACTTCTTGCATTATAACACTAACTTGAAATTCTAGCACATATTCTCCTGCTGTTTTTTAAAATCCTGTAAATCTTATGTCAAAAAATGTCAAAAAATCCGGCAAGCCTCACAAAAGCCGCCGGATTTTACTGTTAACTTTATCTACACTTAGAATAATCCTGTGATCCTTCCTTCATCATCCACGTCAATTCTTTCTGCTGCCGGAACCTTCGGAAGACCAGGCATCGTCATGATGTCTCCTGTCAGGGCTACAATGAATCCTGCCCCCGCAGAGACTTTCAGGTTGCGGACTGTAATGTCAAAGTCTTTCGGTGCTCCAAGTTTCTTCGGATCATCAGTCAGACTGTACTGTGTCTTCGCCATACAGATCGGTGCGTTGCCGAATCCAAGATCCGTCAGCTGTTTTACCTGCTTCTGGGCTGCTGCCGTAAGTACTGCTTTATTACCGCCATAGATCTTCTGCACGATCTGATCCAATTTATCTTCGATCGTTCCTTCCAGTTCATATGCATAGTGGAAATCACCTGGTTCCTCACACAGACGTACCACTTCTTCTGCAAGTTTCAGACCGCCTTCGCCGCCCTTTGCCCATACTTCGGAAAGTGCCACGTTTACTCCAACCTCTTTACATTTCTCCTCTACAAGATCCAGTTCCGCTTTGGTATCTGTCGGGAACGCATTGATCGCAACAACACATGGAAGTCCATATACGTTCTTAATATTATCCACATGTTTCATTAAGTTCGGAATTCCATTTTCTAATGCTTCCAGATTTTCTTCATTCAGATCCGGTTTTGCAACGCCGCCGTTATACTTGAGAGCTCTTACAGTTGCTACGATCACGACTGCATCCGGTTTGATTCCTGCCATACGGCATTTGATATCCAGGAATTTCTCTGCCCCTAAGTCTTCTCCGAATCCTGCTTCTGTGATTGCATAATCTGCAAGCTTCATTGCCATTCTGGTCGCCGTCAGTGAGTTACATCCGTGCGCGATATTGGCAAATGGTCCGCCATGCACGATTGCAGGTGTATGCTCCAGTGTCTGTACCAGGTTCGGTTTCAAAGCATCTTTCAGAAGTGCGCACATCGCACCTTCTGCATGCAGGTCATGTGCTGTTACCGGTTTTTGGTCTGCGATCTTGCCATAAGTATAACCAACAATAATCTTTCCGAGTCTTTCTTTCAGATCTGCAATATCCTTTGAGAGGCAGAGGATTGCCATGATTTCAGAAGCAACAGTGATATCATAGCCGTCTTCTCTCGGCACACCATTTACCCTTCCGCCAAGTCCGTCTGTGATGAAACGGAGCTGACGGTCATTCATATCCACACATCTCTTCCATACAATTTTTCTTGGATCAATATTCAGGTCATTTCCCTGATAGATATGGTTATCGATCATTGCTGCCAGTAAGTTATTCGCAGCTCCGATCGCATGAAAATCTCCCGTAAAATGAAGGTTGATCTTCTCCATCGGAAGCACCTGTGCATATCCCCCACCCGCTGCTCCTCCCTTCATACCGAATACAGGTCCAAGAGATGGCTCACGAAGTGCCACCATGGGCTTTTTCCCCATTCTCTGCAGGGCATCTGCAAGACCTACCGTGGTAGTTGTCTTACCCTCTCCTGCCGGTGTCGGATTGATTGCGGTCACAAGAATCAGCTTCCCGTCTTCTTTATCTGATTTCTTTAAAAAATTATAATCAATCTTTGCTTTATACTTTCCATACTGTTCCAGATATTCTTCTGGAATTCCTGCTTTTTCTGCCACCTTTGTGATAGGCTCCATCATACATTCCTGTGCGATCTCAATATCTGTTTTCATCATTCATTTCCTCCTGATCGTATGTTGTCTTTCTGAATTCCCGGTCCTTTTCATACAACACTACCGGTTCTTCTGTATCCGGTGCTGTAAAAAAAGGACAACACTCATCCTATTTAGGATAAATGCTGCCCAGACGGTCGGCTTCTACCAAGTATCTGATTTCCCTGTGGTACTCCACATTATCCGTCAGTAATGAAGACCTTTGACTATATTATAAGGATGGAAAATTGTCAATCCGGAAAATTCACCTGCATCATCCGGATGCTCGTAACACAGTCTTTATTTTTCATCTTTTTTAATAACTGTAGACTTTTTCCCCATGTGATATTCTTTCCCCTGCGCCCGCATGATACTTCTTGAAATCACATCTACAATAATAAATCCAAATGCAATACCAAGACACGTTTCGAGCAATACCCGTGCATGTTCTGCTGCCATTGAAAAATTTCTGCTGACTACACCATACATCAGATAATACAGCCTTGCTCCCGGCATCAACGGAAAGACCGATGCGGTCAGGAAGACCGTGGACGGCGCATGATCGATTCTCGACATAATAAATGCATATCCTGCAACAAAACAGGACGCAGCTACTATTGCGGAAAAATTATTCGGATACCATGCATACACCAGTAAATATATCCCCCATGTCAGAAATGCCCCGACACCGGAATACAGGATTTTCTTTCCCCGTATTTTGAACCAGCTTGCATAACCGATACAGCCTATCGTACAGGAAATCAGCTGAATCCAGGTATTTTTATTCACATCAAATCCTTCTGCCGATATATTTCCCATCAACAGCATTGCAAGTGCGATCCCGGAAGCAATGCCAAACGCACCAAGCATTGAATTCATTACTTCCAGTGCTCCGGATATAAAGTTTCTCTGCATCACATCACGTATCCCATTGATCACACCAAGTGCACTGACTAACAGCATGATAATTCCTATCATGATGCGGTCCGGATGATCACCCAGACCGATTCTGGCAGCACTGATGATCACAACCTCCGATAAGAATGCAAGGATCAGATTGTAGATCATCGGGTTGCCCTCCCGCTTACCAAGCCATCTGCCTGCCAGAACGATCATCAGGCAGACAATCAATGCAACAACTGCATCCTGCATATCTCCACCGAAGAATACGGTAAACGCCGTTCCACCTGTAATCTGTGCGATTCCTGTGATCAGTTCACTCTGATCCGGCCGTGCCATTACTTTTTTATAGCGCCTGACCAGCTCTTTGTCATCCGGATTATATGCACAGACATACCGTGACAGGGCATTCAGATAATTCAGCCTGTCGTAATCCGCCCCTGTAGACTCTATATGCCTGATCTGTGTGAGAATCTCACCTTCCGGCGACTCCACCGTCACCTGTATATTACTTGGGATCACATATACATCATATTTTACGAAACCATAGCTCTTATACATACGGTACAGGCTGTCTTCTACCCGGAAAATTTCCGCCCCGCACTGTAACATTGCTTCTCCTATATTCAGGATTCCCTGTACTAACTTTTCATAATTCATAGATTTCAATTATTATTTCTTTCCACCGATCAGCGGAAGATTCAATGCGCTTTTACTGATATGATATTCTCTCTTCATTGCATGCATGATACTTCTGGATGCCACATCTACGATGATAAATCCGAATGCAATTGCAAGGCAGGTCGCCAGAAGAATAATCGTCTCATCAAAAACCATCTGCGGATCCTGGCTGACACACCCGTACATTACATAGTACAGATTCGGTCCTGGGATCAGCGGGAATACCGATGCAGTCAAAAAGATGGTTGAAGGTGCTTTATTTACTCTGGACATGATAAATGCATAAAATCCAACAAATCCTGCTGCAATCATGGTTGCCAGGAAATTACTCGGTTTTACTGCGTATACTGCAACATAGATTGCCCATGTAAAAAATGCTCCGATACTGTTATACCATACCTGTTTTCCACGGATCTTGAACCATAATGCAAATCCCGTACACGCAACCGTGCAGGAGAGCAGCTGAATCGGTACACTGTGATTCAGGATAAAATGATCGGAATATCCCTCGTGGAATAATATGATCGCCAGACCAATTCCAAATGCAATTCCCGCTGCTCCAAGGAACGAATTCATAATATTAATGAATCCAGAAATGAAGTCTCTCTGAAGAAGATCCCTGATTCCGTTCGTTGTACTCAATCCGCTGATCAGAAGCATGACGATACCGATCATAATACGGTCCGGATGCTCTGCAATTCCCATCTTCAAAGCTCCGATAATAATCACTTCCGATATAAACGCAAGAATACCATTGTAAACCAGTAAGTTGCTTTCACGCTTTGCAAGCCAGTCACCGACTGCAACGATCATCACCGATACTATAAATGCAATGACCGCATCCCAGAGGTTACACCCGAAAAATACAGCAAATCCTGTTCCACCCATGATTCCTGCCGCATATCTTGTGATACGCTTCTGTGGTTCACGATTGATAACTTCCAGATACTTCTCACGCATCTCATTTTCATCCGGTGTATGCTGACAGACATATCTGCACAGATTATTCAGATAATCCAGCTGGTCAAAATTCGGCTCCGACGACTCGATATGACGTATCTGTGTAATAATCTCGCCTTCCGGTGTCTCCACCGTCACCTGTATATTACTCGGAATGACAAATACATCCGATCTCTTAAATCCATAGCTTCTGCACATGCGGTAAAAGCTGTCTTCCAAACGGAAATTCTCTGCACCACTTTGAAGCATCGCTTCTCCGATGTCCAGGATCCCCTGTACAATCTTGTTATAATTCATCTTTTTTACCCCTTGTTTTCCTTCATAAAATTACCATTTCCTAAATCTAACATTTGAATCATATCATGGATTTTCTATAAGTCAACATAATTATTGTAAAATGTAATAACAGTTTGTAATACCAGTCTTAGAAGCTCTTATGCCTTTTCTTCTACGAATTTTCTGTTGTATTCCAGGATTTCTTCTATCATGGTCATTTCTCCTTTTGTATTTGAACTATATTTTACACCCGTAATCTGAAAAGCAGGAAAGATTTTTCTTATAATTTATTAAGAAAACTTTCCCGCGTTATCTTTTATTAAATCAGTTTTCTACTTAATTCACTAAGCCAGATCCCCGGACCGTAACAGTTGTGATACCAGAAGTGTATAGAAGCACCGGAAAATTAAAACTTTTACTATAACTTTCCGGTTACACACAAAGGTTACGGTTCTTATTATACACAAACATCCAAAGCGCCATCGCACATATGATCACATACCCCAGCACGCTATACCTATCCGGTACCTGTCCGAACAGAAAGAAGCCCAGAATCGTCGAAAAGATGATCTGCGAATAATCATAAATGGATATCTCTTTCGCCGGTGCATGATAATAAGCCGCCGTGATTCCGAACTGGCCGCCTGCAGCCGCAAGTCCCGCACCCAGAAGCGTTAAGATCTGCAGGCCGCTCATCGGATGAAAATCCAAAAGCAGATACGGCAGTGTAACCACACACGAGAATCCTGAAAAGAAGATTACAACCGAAGAACCTTTCTGGCCTCTCTGCCCCAGGATACGCACCATCGCATAAGCAATACCTGCGCAGATTCCACCGCACAGTCCGATCAGTGACGGTACCAGTGCCATATTCGTAAATGTCGGTTTGATTACAAATAAGCTTCCGATGAATGCACCCGCAACCGCCAGTGCCTGTGCCGGACTCATCTTTTCTTTCAGCAATAAAAATGAAAAGATAATTACAAAGAACGGCGACATCTTATTCAGCATCGATGCATCCGACAGCACCAGATGATCCACCGCATAGAAATTACACAAGATTCCCACCGTACCGAATGTCGCACGCAGAATCATATATTTCAGATTTCCCTTTTCGATTTTAAATCCGTCCTTACTTCTTATGATCATGATCAGCGCAATTAAAAAAGCTACCAGATTTCTGAAAAAGCTCTTCTGTACCGAAGGCAGATCACCGGATAACCTTACGAAAGCATTCATGAATGCAAATGATAACGCCGATAATGTAATAAAAAATATTCCTTTGTATCTGGAATTCATAAACTTACACTTCCTTATGATTTATTTCTTTATATCTTACGTTATGTCATTTATCTTACCACGAAAAATTTTAACTGTGAATATATCCGACAATTGGACTTGATTTTGTACAACTTGCTACAATTCTTTTACATTGTCGCATTCTCCCATAAACGCACCTATCTGTTGATAGAATTTCAACTACAGATATGCTAAAATATTTTTGAATAATGAAAGGAGAAATGCAACATGAGACCCCTTGAGACATTTATCGAACAACGCAAAGAACGCTTCGTCAGAAACAGTCTGATGTCTGACGAATTTCTGGATTTTGTTAATAAAAATATGAAACCAATAGAGAAACAGATGTCCTATTATCAATGTGCCATCATGGAAGTAGAAACGAAATTCAAAGTATTAAACGAACAGTATTCCCTGGAATATGACCGCAATCCGATTGAGGATATCAAGTCCCGCGTCAAATCCATGGAAAGCCTGATCAAAAAGATCCGGAAAAAAGACATACCTCTCACCCTTTCTTCTATTGAAGAAAATATCCATGATATTGCCGGCGTCCGTGTCATCTGCTCTTTTCCAGATGATATCTACATGCTTGCGGACTGTTTGCTTTCTCAGGATGACATCACACTTCTTGAGAAGAAAGACTATATCAAAAATCCAAAACCGGGCGGATACCGCAGCCTTCATCTGATTGTCAGTGTACCAATCTTTTTACAGGACGGAAAACGTAACATGACTGTAGAAGTACAGCTTCGTACGATCGCTATGGATTTTTGGGCAAGTCTGGAACATAAACTTCGTTACAAGAAAGATATCCCGGCTGACAAAGCAAAATATCTGGAGGATGAGATGCTTGCCTGTGCACAGATCAGTGCCGACCTGGATATGCGTATGCAGAATGTCCGTGATGTAATTGCTGAGAATGCTAAACCAGACGAACAGTCTTTATTATTAAAAGATTTGTCATAAAAAGATATATTGAAAAATGCGCCAAAAAAGCACTGCGAAATTTTGTAATATTCCACAGTGCTTTGCCATTACGATATTCTAAAGTGCCCGACAATATCCGTTCTCTCCTGTAGGATATCTTCTTCATAATTCTTCTGATACGGATCATTATGATGAATCACATATGGTACACCTTCCGCATTCCGTCTGTCAGAAATCACCCCGATATGATTCTTGAACACTACAATGTCGCCGCCCTGCCATTGTTCAATGTCATTTACATCCGTGGTCAGACTGGTCGCTGTATGTTCAAAATATATTCTCAGGTTCTTTACTCTTCGGAAATCAATATTTTTATCCGGCTCATCGATATCATAATCCTTCGAATTCTTTCTGATATCTTTGTCTACCAGTTCCCGCAGGTCATATCCGCTTTTCTTAAGCGCATATCCGACAACATCTGTACAGACACCATATCTGTCATCCGGATAACCGGTCTGATAATATCTGCTCTTGTAAACCGGCCGCTTCTTCACATAAACCAATGCATTCTTCAAAATATCGGTCTGATCATCCGTACCGTCACCATCTTTATCCACACTGCTATGATACGGTGTGATCTCTGTGCCGTTGTATTCATTCTTTGGCCGGTCTGTCTGCGTCAGTCCTACCACATCACGTTCTGCCAAAAATCCACCAAGGGTCAGCCAGATGATAATAGCGATTGGAACTAAGATTCGGAATTTCATCTTTCTTGTCTTATGATGAAATACAATCATTCCTGCAAACGCACCAAATGCACCGCCGACAAACGCAATCCCTATCAGCACTGCCTCTTTGATCCTCCACTGATGATGCATTGCTTTCGCTTTATCCGTTCCATATAAAATAAATGCAATAATATTTACTGCAACGAGATAATAGGATATCGGTGTCGCCGCTGTAAGTAATTCTGCCATCTTCTGCTCCCCTCCTTCATATCTCCATTGTATCTTACCTTTGGTTCGCTTTCAATCAGAAAACAGATAATTTTCTTCATCAACTATATACAAATACACGCCTTTCATCTATACTCTCTTCTACATCACAGTCTGATACAAGAGCACCATGAGCGGCATTGTCACAATGGATAATAATGTCGTCATAACATTGATCGCACTGGCATATTTCGAATCATTTCCATACACCTGACACATCTGTGTGATCGTTGAAGCAGACGGTGTGATCACCGCAAGAAATACGATAAGCAGTAATTTCTTTCCATCCGAATGTATGTTCACAAGCCCGCTTATCTTTAAAATCATCAATGATATCACAGGTATCACGACCAGTCTCAGAAATGAAATAAAATACACTTTCACATTTTCAAATATACTCTTCAGATTCATCTCTGCAATCAGCATCCCCGTTACGATCATACTTGCCGGACCGATCATACTGCCCACAGAACTTAAGGTCTGATTTACAATTTCCGGAAGCCTGATCCTGGTAAAAAACAGCACAACTCCGGCAAATACCGAGATCATATTGATATTGAATACAATCTTTTTCCAGTCCCACTTTCCTTCCCGGCTGATCGTATTCTTGCCATGCGTCCACAAAAATACCAGTTGGACACTCATGAACACACAACCGTATAATACCCATTCTTTTCCCAGAATAAAAGTCACCAGCGGTACGATCAAATTGCCCGAATTCGAATAATAGATGGATGTCGTCTCTACTTCATTTAGTTTCAATACCTTTCCAACACCCCACACTGCTGCCAGTAATATAACCTGTAATAATACCGACGCTGCAAATACCAGCAAAAGTTCCTTCACCTTTTCACTCGTATAATCCACCTGAAATGCATTGATGATCACACACGGGATAACAAGATATAATACAATTTTAGAAATAACTTTGCTGTCATCTCCCTTTAACAATCCTGTCTTTACAATAATATATCCCATCAGGATCATAAGAAACAGTTCTGCGATCTGTTCCATTAAAAGTATACTGATTTCCATAATAATCTCTCTTTCCTTTTACAGTCCTACCGAAAATCATATACACTTTCCTGATGATTGTCAATCTCACAAAAACCTGACATCCTTCTATTAATCATACTTATATTGACATGTTATTTATCATTCGTATATTGATTCCTTCTATCTATAAGGCTATAATAATGTTTATAAAAATATAAAACAGGCAGTATAAAATACAGGGAGGAACTTAAGATGAGATACAAGAATATTATTTTTGACTTTGGAAATGTAATCGGAAAATTTAAAGGAGACTATATCCTGGGGAAATTTGCTTCTACACCGGAAGATTATAATATTCTTGCTGATGCCATTTTTAAAAACTGGGTAGCTTTAGATGCCGGAACTATCGACTATGACCAGAATGCCGAAGATACGATTGCAGAACTTCCGGACCGTCTGAAAGATACTGCCCGCGATTTTTTCGAGAACTGGTTCCAGTATGTCGATCCGCTTCCTGAAACATGGAAATTCATCAAAGAGTTAAAAGCCCGGGGAGTTCCGATCTATCTGCTTTCCAACGCTTCTACCAGGTTTGCAGAACGTGCACCGAAAGATTATCCGATCCTGAAAGAATTCGATGGCATCGTCTTCTCTGCACCTCTAAAGATGGCAAAGCCGGGACACGATATTTATTACCATCTGTTCAATAAATATGACCTTCTACCAAGTGAATGCTTCTTCATCGATGATACGGTGGAAAATGTCATTGCAAGTAAAGAACTTGGAATGGAGAGCATCTTGTTTACGGGAGATATTGAATCCGTTAAAAGGGCAATTGAGTTTTAATCAATTGCCCTTTTTTAATAAACGCTTCTCAATCCCGTTACAGATACGCTTTACCATTGCAGCAACCATATTGACGGCTGTCGACACCGCACCTAGAATGATTAGAACTGAAATGAGAGGTGTCATAAATCCACTTCCGGATGTTATGTAAAAAAATACTTGATTTTTAGCTTTTCGTTCGGTATAATTCATATTCGGACAAAAAAATAAGATAATTTTGGTTTAATTGGAAACGACACAAGTGTATGCTTGATTAACGAACAACACAAGTGTCTTTTTTGTACCCATTTTTAAACATTTCATAAAAAGGAGAACAAAAATTATGCCAAAAACTTTATTTCAAAATGTTATTTTTACACTGATGATGTCTTTTCTGATGGTTTACGTCATGATCTGCTACAATATTTGCCTGAATGTGGGAGGAATGAGCAACGAAGTATTCCTGATGGCTTTCGGCGAACTGAAAATCATGTGGCCGGTTGCCTTCGTTCTGGAATTTGCTTTCGTTGACAAACTTGCACATATGCTTGCCTTCCGTATCGTTACACCACAGGACAGACCAATCTTCATCACTCTTGCAATCTCTTCCATGATCGTATGCATCATGTGTCCTTGCATGAGTCTTGTTGCAACGATTCTGTTCAAGAACGCAGGAAGTAATGTGATTGCTACCTGGTGTCAGACAACATTCATGAACTTCCCGGTTGCTTTCTTCTGGCAGATCTTCTACTGCGGACCATTCATCCGTCTGATCTTCAGAAAGATGTTTCCTGAGAAAGAAAACGTTGCCGCTTCCGCTGTAACCGAATAATTGATACAAAAAAACCGAGCCTGTTTCTATACAGTGCCCGGTTTTTCTTTCTTCTTATTCTGTTCTTCCTGTCTATACAAAAAGCAATGCTATATTCAGCCCTGTTACAATCACAGCAATCACCAGAAGCAAAAAATTCAAACGTCTGCTGTTCACATATTTTCCCATTACTTTTTCAAATGAGGTCAGATATATCTGTGTAAATATTGTAATCGGAAGCTGAATCGCAAGCAGCATCTGGGAATATATCAGACCTTTAAACGGCTGGCTGATAAACAGGAGGACAAACGCCTGCAGAGCAGCAGCTA
>OGOI01001073.1_pt1 | contig 18161 bp, 18 predicted proteins | sample 1552631 | NCBI WGS metagenome assembly OGOI01 (sample SAMEA2580204, study PRJEB22360) | human gut metagenome | biome: human gut; feature: human-associated habitat; material: faeces | place: Denmark | collected 2008/2010 | reverse complement strand
AGCTGGTGACCCTGCGCCGGCTGAGTCAGGCCCTGATGGCCCGGATTCACCGGAACTACCGGTTCATCGTGGGCTTCAACCTGACGCTGATCGCACTGGGCGTGGCGGGTGTACTGCCACCTGCCACCTCGGCACTGCTGCACAACGGGTCCACCCTGGGCATCAGCCTGCGGAATATGACCGACCTGCTGGACGATGAAGAAAATCCCCGAAAATAAGCAAGCAAGTGAGGGGGCAGAGAGGCGGCAAGGTGCTTCTCTGCTCCTTGCAGATGCTGTGTTATTAGCGTTAGGGGGGCGGATAAACGCGGAGCATAACAAAGCCCGTATCAGTTTAACTGGTACGGGCTTTGTTGAATAATGTGCAAAGTGAAATCAGACCTTCCACCCGGCGGCCTGCTGCCGCTCCACCACGAAGCGGCGGTAGAGCCCGTCAACAGCAACCAGCTCGTCATGGGTGCCCTGCTGAACGATCTCACCGTGATCGACAACAAAAATTTGGTCGGCATGGCGCACGGTTTTCAGCCGGTGGGCAATCATAATGACCGTCTTATCGTGGGTCAATTCCGCAACGGCCTCCATCAACTCCTTCTCGTTCTCCGGGTCCACGTTAGCGGTGGCTTCGTCCAGAATGATGACAGGCGCGTCCTTCATAATCGCCCGGGCGATGGAAATTCGCTGCCGCTCACCGCCGCCCTGCACGTCCCAGAACCGCGCCATGAGATTGCACAGCGTGGTCTTGCCGCTGCCGGAGGGGCCGACGATAGTTCTCCATGAAGTAGTGTCCGTGGGACACGCCTGTGCGGTCATAGTCCCAATCCCAAGTGACAAATTGAACGCCGTATTTGCTTGGAGTACCTGCCAGCACCGTGCCGCCAAAGTCAGCGAGGATACGGTAGTCGCCATCCAGCCCGCTGGCTTTGAGCTGTGGGGCGGCTTCCATAGCGGTCACATACTCCAGCGTCTTCGCGGCGATGTCCTCGACGCGATATAGGGCATCCTCTGCCTGGGGCGTGTCCGCATCCTCCCGGCGATAGAACACGCTGCCCTTGCCGGTGATGCGGCAGAGGGGTGCGCCGTTCCAAAGGACAGGCAACTGCGCTCCCTCCAACGGCAGGGTTTCAAAGCCTGCACGGTGCAGGGGAATACGGACTTCTTCAAGGTAGCGAAGCTGACGGCTTGTGTTTTGGGTGTCCATGTGAGCGATCCTCCTGTTGTAAAAAAATGAGGCCGGAGAGGTCTTCTCCGGCCTGCCGTTTCAGACGCTGACACCAGCGCCCTTTTTGAAATGAAAAAGGGCGCCGCTTTCTCAGTCCGTCAGGACCAACAAAACGACGCCCAAATCTTTGTGATTCTTTTTTAAGAAAAATACCGCTGTCAGCCGGAAAAATCGCCGCTCAAAAAGGGCGCTGGCTGAATGTATCTGCCAGAAGGGAGAAAGTGCCCGGTTCGAATCGAGGCAGACACTCTGAAACAGCGATTTGCATCTATGGTTCAAAAGAAGAAATCCGGGCCCTAAAAAGCCCGGAAACGGTTGGATTAACAGTGATAAGGAACTAAATCACTTATCAACTGTTAGCTGACGGTTTTCGGGTGCATACGAAACTCCCGTCTGATTCCTAACAGGAATTAGTCGGGAGTTTTTCTTGTTAACAGAGCCTATATTGGAGGATAGCATTATGAAAACATTACTTTCCTGTGAATTTAACATGGACACAGGCTGCGTTGAACTAAGATATTCTGACGACAGCATGATTTCCATTAATTGCACCGCTGTAGAGGACGAAGTTGCGAATAGCCGTTTCCAGCGGTCTGAACTGGACTGGCTCATCTACAACGATCCGCTGTCTTATGCGGAATTGATTTTGAATGGTGATCCAGAAAAATACTTGCGAACCGTAACGGAGATCCCGCAGTTAGATTCTGATTGATAACTCTATAAATCTTGACGTGCAAAGGGCATCCATACGAAAGCATGGATGCCCTTTGTCTTAACTTAGCCTTGTGGTCGGCAAGCATTTTACCCACTTTTCTCCTTATAGACTTCGTGGAGCCTTTGGAGACCAGTGTTTTATCGAAATCAGCCTTTCGGCGGATGAGGGTCCCCTCCATGGCTATCCGCAGACTGAATACGACCGTCCAGCCCATGAATGACAAACTCAGTGCCTTGGTTTCGGCTGATTTGTCTTCCAGCATTTACTGCCTGCTCCTTAGTGGAATAGTGGCCACTGGAGCGTTGAGCTCCGCCACGTTTTACATCCCAGCCACCATTGGGATTGTGAACGACATGATGAGAAGAACGAGCCATACGATTACCCCCTGTGTGCCTTAGGACAGCAGATTGCACAACCGTCCGCATCGAGATAGATTTTCTTCGCATGAGCCACTGCCTCAACCTCGCTTTCAAAGTAGCCCACATACTGTGCGCTACGGATGCCAAGCTGTTCAGCATGCTCTTTTGTATGGACTTCATGATGAAGGCCAGGATTTAACGTCTGATTGTTGTTAACATAGTAATAATGATACATATAATTTTCCTTTCTGCTTGACCAAACAAGCGATACATGATATTTTGATAGCGTACATATTGCAAATGAGCGGTTAATCTGTGCCAGCAGATTGCCGCTCTTTTTATTTGTACATAGGACACCACCTCCTTAAAAGCTTCGGAAATTCACCTGTCCACGGCTTCCGTTGGGCCGGTGAATTTCTCTTTTTCTGATGGTTCCATTATACAGCTATTTCTGCTATATGAAAAATTAAGATGTTCGTTGTTTGGTGGCAAAATTAAAAAAATATAAGATAACAGTTAAAACTGTTTGATTTTTGGTGGCAAATATTGTATAATGAAATAAGATGGGAGGAGTGTGCCTTGGGAAAAAAGCTATACACAAAAGAAAACATCTCCAAAGCCGAAACCGAATGGCTGGGCATACCCGAACTTGTGGTATTAAAAACAAACAGGGATGATGTTGGTTTAGAAGTTGTACATCGTAGATACTTTGAGGATGAAAAATTGCTCTGCCCTGCTTGTCGTTCCTCGAGAACACGCTGCTCTAAAATTGTGGATCGAAAACTCAAGGATTTATTGTGGCTTGACGAGGACCACAAGACATTTCAAATAATCAGCCTACTTTTTCATCAGCGTTATATGCGCTGTGATAATTGCGGGCAAAGCGTTTTCCCTGAGCCTACAGAATTTGGAGAAAAGGGATGCAAATTCACAAATCGGCTATCAGATGCCTTGGCAGATGGAACCTTTCAATTCTCATATAAAAAAGTATGCCAGCATTACGGTGTTCCAGCTTCTACTGCTTCAGTGGGTGAAGTAATGCGACGCAGGATCCAATATAGGGAGTCATTGTTGCCGCCGGTCAGAACACCGCATATCATTAGCATTGTCGAGGTGGTGTTTTTTGGGGAGTTCTATCCCGCTGTTTTAGGGATTTGGGATGGTGAGGTTTATTGCCTGGACATTTTGCGAGATTCATCTGAGGAAACCTGTGGTGCATTTCTGAAAACATTGGATGCTAAACAAGTTGAAATTATATATGTAGACCCAGTCGATAGCTTATTTAATGCTGTGAATCAGTACTTTCCAATGGCTTCAATTGTGGTGACTGATGAGGCGGTTCAGCGATATGCCAGAAACGCTATGCTTGATATTATCCATTCCGACGGAAAGCGTTTTCCAGTGGTTCATAAAGACCGGCGATTGACGGTACTCCACAAAGACCTGGATGATAGAACTGTCGTTCCCAGAATTAAGGAAGGGATGAAGAGTAGGCCGAGGTTACAACAGGCTTACAATCACCATCAGAAATTGTTGGAGCTTATGGAAACCAAGTGGTCGATGGAAGATCTCCGAACATGGGCAGACCAGATTCCGGCAGAGGTAGATGAGTTTTTGGCAGTTGGTGATATTATTGATATCTTTGGCGAGCAATTAAGCGGATTTTTGACACTGGGCGAGAAGCCACCCAACAATTATCAGTTTGCGGTGCAAGGCATCTGTGACGCTATCAAGGATATGCCGCACTGCATTTTCGATGTAATGCGTGGTCGCTGCATCTTCTCTATAACTCACGACACCATGGAGGAAAACGGAGAACTGTGGCGATACGGCATTAAGTCAAGTCGTTTAACCGAGAAAATCAATGAGATCTCAGCCAATATTAGGGAGGAACGAGATTATGGATACCAATGAAAAGATCAAAATAGTCGGTACAAACATTCAAGAAAAAGCAAATCTGATATGGAATGTAGCGAACAGTCTATTTGGAGCATATAAGCCTCATGAATATGGTCTGGTTATTTTGCCCATGGTCGTGATTAAGCGTTTTCATGACTGCTTACTCCCGACCAGAGAGAAAGTGCTGGCCACTTATGAAAAGGTGAAACAGTTAGCCGTCAAAGATGGTTTTCTGCGTACTGCATCTGGCTATCGTTTTTACAATACCAGCCAGTACACCTTCGAGCGACTGAAAGCTGACCCAGAGAATATTAAGACCAATTTCGAGGCGTACATCAACGGCTTCTCCGATAATGTTATCGACATTCTGGCGAATATGGGCTTCTTTACGCAAATCGAGCGTATGGCGGATGCGGGTGTTCTGTATCAGGTTATCAGCGACTTTACTGCTGACAATGCAGATATGAATCCTGAGAAAATTTCCGCAATCGATATGGGCTATGTCTTTGAAAACCTTGTTCAGCGTTTTTCTGAGAGTTATGATGAAGAAGCAGGTGCGCACTTCACCAGCCGTGACATTATTTATTTGATGTGTGACTTGCTTACCATGAATGCGGATTTTTCCGGCGAAGATGCCCCTGCCAAGACTGTATACGATATGGCGATGGGCACCAGTCAGATGCTTACCTGTATGGAAGAGCGTGTTCACGCCCTTGACAAAGAGGCTGAAATCATCTGTTATGGCCAGGAAATCAACCCGTTTACTTTTGGTATCGCCAAAGCGGACATGCTGATCCGTGGTGGCGATCCTGAAAATATGCAATTCGGCGACACCTTGAATGCAGATAAATTCAAGGGCTATACCTTCGACTACATTATCTCCAATCCTCCATTCGGTATCGATTGGAAGCGTGAAGCGGCTGATGTGGAGAAAGAATACAAACTGGGCGATGCCGGCCGGTTTGGCGTTGGCTTACCTCAAAAATCCGATGGGCAGATGCTGTTCTTGCTGAATGGCATTGCTAAATTGAAGGACACCGGCAGAATGGCTATTATCCAAAATGGTTCCTCTCTCTTCACAGGAGATGCAGGAAGTGGCCCCAGTGAAATCCGTCGCTATATTATTGAGAATGACTGGTTGGATGCTATTGTTCAGCTTCCCAATGACAGCTTTTATAACACCGGGATTGCAACCTATATCTGGATAGTATCCAAAAACAAACCCGAAACACATAGAGAACGCATTTTGCTGATTGATGCCAGCAAGTGCTGTGAGGCACGTAGACGTCCTATCGGTAATAAGCGTGTAGATATTACGGAATCTTGCCGCAATTTGATCACACAGGCATACAGCGAATATAGAAGTGCAATTTTTACAAAGACCTTAGAAGATAAAAAAACAGTGCTGACTTGCAAAAGCAAAGTGCTTGATGCCATATCGCTTGGATACAATAAAATCACAGTGGAAAGTCCTGCTTTGGATGACGATGGCAGCCCGATTGTGAAAAAAGGAAAGCCAGTAGCCGATACCTCCAAGCGTGACACTGAAAGTGTTCCACTTGATGAAGATGTGGATGCTTATTTTGCACGGGAAGTTCTCCCTTATCGTCCGGGTGCTTGGATTGACAAAAGCAAGACCAAGGTTGGGTATGAGATTCCATTCACTCGTACCTTCTATGAATATGAGGAACTGGAACCGGCAGCTGATATTGCCAAACGTATTGCGGCCCGTGAAAAGGTGCTGATGGAAAAATTGCAGGCATTGTTCGGAAATGGTGGTGGACAAAATGAGTGAGATTACTACCTATGAAAAAACAAAAGATAGTGGTATTGAATGGATAGGCAGTGTTCCCTCTCACTGGCGTGTCCACACCTTGTATCAACTTGTGACCCAGGTCAAGGAAAAAAACAGCAATCTTCAGGAAAAGAATCTGTTGTCTTTGAGTTACGGCAAAATCAAACGTAAAGATATTGATTCGCCGGATGGACTTCTTCCTGCGTCTTTTGACGGCTATAACATTATCGAAGATGGAGATATAGTCCTTCGTTTAACAGATTTACAAAACGACCATACAAGCCTTCGGGTAGGTTTGGCCACAGAGCGTGGTATTATTACCTCCGCTTACACAACCTTGCGTCCAATAGACACAAGCAATTCAAAATACTTGTACTACCTGCTCCATGCCTTTGACCTGAAAAAAGGATTTTATGGTATGGGTTCCGGTGTACGGCAGGGTTTAAATTATGCGGAAGTGAAAGAACTTCGTGTCGTGTTGCCGAGTCAAGATGAACAGAATGCTATTGTTCGATTTCTCGATAATCAATGTGGACAAATCGATTCAATTATTGAGGATACAAAATCCAGTATAGATGAATATAAAAAATGGAAAACATCTCTGATTTTTGAAGCAATGACTAAGTGGAAATCATCGGATTATAAGAGTAGTGGAATTAGCTGGCTTGGGGATATTCCTAAGAGTTGGCATTTAGTACCTATAAAACAAGTTGTGCTTCAACGTGATGGTGGTGCATGGGGTAACGATCCCGAAGGAAGTGATCTGGATAGAATTTGTATGCGTATAGCAGATTTTTCGTTTGAACAGGGTTGCTTTAAAAGGCAGCTTACAGACTTATATACGAAACGCAATTATTCTGCATCTCAAATAAAAAAACTCACACTAAAATTTGGAGATATATTAGTAGAAAAATCCGGAGGTGGTGAAAAAACTCCTGTTGGTAGAGCAGTCCTATTTGATTTGGACTTTGAAGCTTTGTATGCGAATTTTATGGAACGAATTCGAGTAGACACAAAAAAAGTATTACCAAAGTTCTTTTTGTATTTTTGGCGAGCTTTATATTTTCGGACTGTAACTACAGCCTACATTAAACAGACTACTGGTATACAGAATCTTAATATTCCTTTATTGCTGGAAAAGGAATATATACCACTTCCTTCGCTGGAAACGCAGAAAAAGATTGTTACACACCTCGATTCTTTATGTAATAAAATTGATGAAGTGATTGATGAACAACAACGGCTTATCCCTGATTTGGAGGCATACAAACGTTCACTTATATACGAAACCGTCACGGGTAAAAGAAAGGTGGTGTGACCATGAACGAAACAGAAAAACGCTTTGAGGAATTCATAGAGTCCTACCTTATTTCTGAGGATGGTGGATGGACAAAGGCAACGGATGCCGGTTATTGTAGCGATGAAAGCAAGGATATGTTTCTGGACATCGTCACTCTGACCGATTTCATAAAAAGCACCCAGCCCATGGCATGGAAACGCTTTGAGCGGATGTGTACGATCAACCCGGTTCGGCAGTTTTATAAGGCATTCGAAAATGCCGTCACGCAGGATGGTCTGATTTCTGTCCTGCGTCACGGCTTCAAGCATCGTGGCATCAATTTTCGTGTGTGCTATTTTAAGCCTGAGTCTGAGCTGAACGAGGTGTCCATCAACAACTACCAAAAGAATGTCTGCCAGTGTATCCGCCAGTGGCACTATTCTAAGCGGAATACAAACACTGTAGACATGATGTTGGCCGTCAACGGCATCCCCGTTGTGGCGATTGAACTGAAGAATCAGCTCACCGGGCAGTCGGTGGATGACGCTATGCGTCAGTGGCAATATGACCGCAACCCTAATGAACCGGCATTCGGATTTAATAAGCGTGTTCTCGCATACTTTGCCTGCGACCTCTACAATGTATATATGACTACCCAGCTGAAAGGCCCGGAGACAACTTTCCTTCCTTTCAATCAAGGCAGTGCCGGTGCAGGCAAGGATGGCGGTGCAGGTAATCCGAAGAGCACCGATGGCAGCTATGTAACTTCATACTTCTGGGAGAAAGTCCTCCAAAAGGATAGCTTGTTGGATATTCTGCAAAAGTTCATTAACTACGAGAGAACAGAAAAAAAAGAGACTTTGCCGGACGGTTCCACAAAGAAAACCGTCAGCAGCAAAGTCATTTTCCCACGGTATCACCAGTTGGATGTCGTGCGTCAACTGGTCAACCATGTTAGAACTAATGGCGCTGGACATAACTACCTCATCCAACATAGTGCCGGTTCCGGCAAGTCTAATTCTATCGCTTGGACGGCTTACCGTATGGCCAGCCTCCACAACGAAAACAACGATGCAATTTTTAACAGCGTAATCATTATTACAGACCGCCGTATTCTCGATCAACAGTTGCAGGCCACCGTTTCCAGCTTTGACCACACTTTGGGGAGTGTAGTTACGATTGACGAGAAGAAAAACTCTGGCGCTCTGCGTGACGCTATTAACGATGGAAAGCGTATCATTGTCACCACTTTACAGAAGTTCCCTGTAATTTACAATGAGGTCGAGTCCGCTGTTGGTAAGCATTATGCGGTTATTGTAGATGAAGCACACAGCAGCCAGACTGGACAGAGCGCATTAAAACTCAAGGCCGCTCTTGCCGATGTGAGCGATGCTCTTGCAGAATATGCCGAACTGGAAGAAAAGGCTATCGAAGAAGTCGAGTCCAACGATATTCTTGTACAAGAAATGCTCAGCCAGGGTAAACACAGCAACATGAGTTTCTTTGCCTTTACTGCAACGCCCAAAGGCAAAACCCTGGAAATTTTCGGCGAACCTCAACCGGATGGTTCTTTCCACCCCTTCCACATCTATTCGATGCGACAGGCTATCGAAGAAGGATTAATCCTGGATGTTTTAGCAAACTACACCACATACAAAATGTGTTATCAAATCGCAAAGAATGTCCAGGACAATCCGGAAGTCCCTACCTCCAAAGCTGTTAGGACGATTCGACGCTATGAGGAATTACATCCGCACAACCTTCAGCAGAAAGCAGCTATTATTGTAGAGACTTTCCGTGAGGTCACAAAAAAGAAAATCGGTGGCCGTGGAAAGATGATGGTAGTTACTGCGTCCAGGCTGGCGGCAGTCCGCTACTATCATGAAATTAAGCGTTATCTTGAAAGCAACAATTACGACGATGTGGAAATCATGATTGCTTTTAGCGGGAGCCTGAAAGACCCGGATGACCCGACAGGTACCGAATACACCGAAAGCGGTATGAATGTGGATCGCAACGGCAATCGGGTGAAGGAAAGTCAGACAAAGGCCGTATTCCACGAAGAAGGCAATATTCTCATTGTTGCAGAAAAATATCAGACAGGCTTTGATGAGCCGCTTCTCCACACGATGATTGTTGATAAAGAACTTCGTGATGTGAAGGCTGTTCAGACTTTAAGCCGTGTCAACCGTATCTACCCTGGCAAAGAGGACACCTATATTCTCGATTTTGTAAATCCGATTGAACGCATCCGTGAAGCTTTCCAGCAGTTCTATCAGGAAACCAGTCTGGATGAAGAAATCAACTTCGATTTGATTTACACAACACAGAAAACGCTTCGTGGTTTTGGCATCTATACAGATGAGGATATTGAAGAAGTTTCCAGTATTTATTTTGACCCGGATGTGCGCAAGGCAAATCTGACTCAGGGAAAGATATCCAATGCGCTAAAGCCTGTGGCTGATAAGTACAACGAACTCAATCAGGAGCAACGCTATCAGTTTCGTAGAGAAGTCCGTGCGCTCGTTAAGTGGTATAACTACATTTCTCAGATTACCCGTATGTTCGATAAAGAACTGCACAAAGAGTACGTTTTCTGCTCTTACTTGGCCAAGTTGCTTCCCTCCGATCCCGTACAGCCATTTGATCTTGATAATAGAGTCAAGCTGGAATATTATCGTCTGGAAAAGACATACGAAGGTGCAATCGAACTTGAAAGCAAGCCTGGATCTTGGAAACCGACTCAGCCAAAACGGGCTGGTGGTCAAAAAGATCGTACCAGTCCATTGGACGAGATTATCCAGCGCATCAATGAGGAATTCTATGGTGAATTCACAGATGCAGACCGTGTAATGGTTGATACGCTGTATCAAAAAATGCGCAAGGATTCTAAAGCCAAAAAAGCCGCAAAGACCGAGGATCGCCAAGTATATGAGAGAAGTCTTTTTCCGGGGATTTTTGATACAACCGCACAGGAAGCTTATATGGAGAACACCGCAGCATATGAGCAGCTCTTCTTGGATGCAGATAAGTATCAGGCTGTGATGAGAGCTTTGGCGGATCGTCTGTATAAAGAACTGCACGACGACAAATAAGGTGAAAGATATTCAGCCTTAAAATATGGGAATCATATTTCAAATATCATTACCCCATCCTTGGGCAGATTATGATTTGGAGAAGTTTGCAGATGATAGATTACCTGTTTTGCAAATTTCTTACTTACCGTCGAATCCCACTCTGCCAACCGGATGATCTCCGCTGTTCCAGCCTCAAAATCAAACGAAATCTCACCCCATTCGCCGTCGTTGTCCACCTGATACAGGTAGACAGCGGCGGCGATTTTCTTTTTGCGTTTGGTCTGGGATTTGCGTTTCAGGCGAATCATGTGAAGCACTCCGGCTTCTGTCAGCAAACAGGCTAAATGCTCCACGGCTTTGCGGTAGGCCCGTTCTGCACCACTGGCCGTGCTGCCCTCAAAGAGGACTGCCAGTTCTTCAAAGGTCAACCGGGTGCTGGTGGGACTAACCCGTCCACAGGTCATACAGATGGCGTTTCTCTTTTCCAAGAGGGTCTGCTCCCGGTAATTTAGCTTTTCAAACGCTTCTCGGACAGCTTCAGCTTGAATGCCATTCCAGAGAATCTCCGCATAGTCCCAATGGTCATCCCGGCTGACATCCTCGCCGGTTTCTTCGCTGTCCTCGTCCTGTACGGTTTGGTAAAACGGAACACGGCTTCGGTTTTGCTTGGCCAACGCCAAAAACTTCGCTGCGGTCTCCTCGGTGCAACCGTTTTTCTGGGCATATTTCTGGATTGCCGCCTGTTCAGACTGGCCGGATTGATTGTAGAGCCATGCAATTCCACGCACAGCTTTGTACTCATCCACATTTTCAAAGGAACCGGCCTCCTCCTGCATCCGACAGGTCAAAAGAGCGTTCCCGATAAAATGATGGGCATAGGTCAGAAAATCCGCCCCTTGTGCGGGATCGTATCCCCGGAGACAATCCAGCATGGCAAGCACACAGCCCATTTTGTAGTACAAAAAGCGTTCCGGGTCATAGCGATCCAGCCCCTCCCGCAGCAGGAAACGGCGAACACGGCCATTAAGCCGATTTTCATAGCAGTGCAGGAAAAAGGAAAACCAGCGCAAATTATGGCGCTGTACAGCCTCAAGGATGTAGTCGTTTAGGTTTCCCCAGATAGGCGGTTCGGGGTCAAGCTGAAAGATGCGTTCCACTTCCCGCATGGTCACCCCCCTGGGTTCCGTCAGAAAGCTGTATTTGGCACAGTAAGAAGACAGATCCCATGTCCACGCTGTATCCATTTTCCCTCACCGCCTTTCTGATATTTTGCTACTTATTTCTTTTTTACTGCTTTTAAAAGTGCATCCTGGGTCATTTCCTGCTCGTAGACAGTGCTGGCATAGCACTGATCTGAAAGCGCACGGAACATCTTATCTTTTGCCAGCTTTTTCATAGTTGCTGCCGTTTCTTTATCCAGCTTTCCACGGCGGGTGCTTTGCAAAATGGTGTTCATACGGCGGGTATAAATCGCCTTAATGGGATGATCGTCTGCAAGCTCCCGCTGCTCCCGACCTCTTAGATTGCCAATTTGCCGACACGTCCGTCCCCGTTGGTCGCCGGGGGCCAGACCACCGCAGTATTTGGTATGCCGTGCATCAATGGTGAGAAACCATCTACCGCAGATGGGGCATTTCTTGGGTGCATGGCCCACACAAAGCCCCTCAAACAGATCGGAACGGAACATCCCCACAAAGGAGACATAGTGCATCCGCTTGACCAGCTGAGGCTCCGTCTTTCCGGGTCGAGTGGCGGCTACATACTGCACCGAAGCATTGGTCAGGGTCATCCAAGCCGGGTTATCCAGCGACAGAGTTGGCTCACTTTTGAAGAACTGCCCGAACATTGCCGCATAACCGTCCGAGGTACGGTCATAGCCGGGTTCATTCAACCGCTCTGCAAATTTCGTCAGGGCCTCCTTGTATTGCCCCAGAGAATAACTCAAATGCCCCAGCACCTGCGCTATTCGGACGAGCATGGTTGCCTTGCTGTGCTGACCAGTCAAAGCACAAATCAGCTGCTCCTGCTGGGTAAGCTGCAAATAGGCTTTGGCGTCCTCCATATATTCCTCGGAAAAGATGGCTGCAAGTTTTTTCTCAAAATAGCTTCGATTCAGTCGGGAGAAGGGTGGTGTAACCTGCAAAAAGGCGATGATCTCGCCAGCGGCCTGCTGCACCTGCGGCAGCAGCTCCATATCCACGGAACCGGTGTTCATCCCCTGAAGTAGCTGGTTCAGCACATTGCAGGGAGCATCCAGCTTTTCGATGGTGCTGTCCGGGATGTTCAGCACTTCGCAGCCAATGGTTCCCGTGGGCATGGTACTTCCCTCATAGGTCACGGTGTCCTGCCAGAAATCCAGCGACAAAACCGCATGGTTGATGATCTTGTCCATCTTCTCCCTCCTGTCATGTTTTTCTATTTTCATAATAGCACATAATCAAAACTTTGTCATGTTTTTTGAAAACGGTCTGTCATGCCATTCGCCTGTTTTTTTCGATTTTCCCCATAACCTATACAGCGGGGTAAGAAAACTGCCCCATCAAAAAGGAAATGGAGGGAATCTGTATGAATCTGTTTGAAGTGGTGAAAGCCAATATTAACACACAGGAAGCAGCGCAGGCGTATGGAATCGAGGTCAACCACTACGGCATGGCGCTGTGCCCGTTCCACAATGACCGTCATCCGAGTCTGTATGTATCGGATGACCACTACCACTGTTTTGCCTGCGGGAAACACGGGGATGTGATCGACCTGACTGCCAAACTCTTTGACCTTCGGCTGTATGATGCGGCTCGAAAGCTGGCGTCGGATTTTCACCTTGCACCGGACAAGCCCTTGCCGGAAGCCATTCGCCGGAAAAAGAAACACAAAACCAAAGCACAGCAGCTTCGTGAGAACGAGCAGCTGTGCTTTTCTGTTTTGAACGAATATCGGCGGCTGCTCCTGGATTGGGAAAAACGGTATGCACCGCAAGTGCCGGAAGATGCGCTGGATAAGCGGTTTGTGGAAGCCTGCCACCGTCTGCCCTGGGTGGAGTATCAGCTGGACATTCTGCTGCAAGGCGATTCCTATGAACGAGGCGAAACCGTGAGCGAACTAACAACAGACGGATATATCCGCAAATTACAGGCCCGCCTAAGGAAGGAGCGATACCATGAACAACCCTGTTTGGATTGATGAGAAAGGGAAAATCATCGAGCCGGAATATTGCCGGGATTTCCTGTCCCGGCATCCCATGCGCTGTATCAATGACCGTTTTTATACCGTGGACGGCCCGCTGCCGGATGAGAACAAATTGAAGCGGACAATTTATGAGGAAATCTCGCCTTGGCTTCATGCCAAGGTTGCACAGACGGTGGAGCAGATAATCAAAGCGTTGAAGCTGGCGGCATACACAGACCCGTTGCCCCTGCAATGTGACCGCATCCATGTGGCTAATGGCACTTATTTTCTGGACGGTACATTCACAGAGGAAAAAGAATACTGCAACAACCGCCTGTCGGTGCCTTATCGGGCAGATGCTCCTGCACCGGAACACTGGCTGCGCTTCCTTTCGGAATTGTTGGGGCCGGAGGATATTCCCGCCTTGCAGGAGTATCTGGGCTACTGTCTAATTCCCTCCACCAAGGGCCAGAAAATGCTCATGCTGATCGGCAAGGGCGGCGAGGGCAAAAGCCGGATCGGTGTGGTGATGAGCGCCATTTTCGGGCTCAACATGACCACCACTTCCATCCAGAAAGTAGAGAACAGTCGTTTCGCCAGAGCCGATCTGGAGGGCAAGCTGCTGATGGTGGACGATGATCTTGACATGAACGCCTTAACCAAAACCAACTATGTAAAATCCATTGTGACAGCAGAACTGCGAATGGATTTGGAACGGAAGAAAGAACAGAGCTATCAGGGGCAGCTGTATGTGCGTTTTCTCTGCTTCGGCAACGGGGCATTGACTGCGCTTCACGACCGCAGCGACGGTTTCTTTCGCCGACAGATCATTCTGACCACTAAAGACAAGCCTGCGGATCGGTTCGATGACCCGTTTCTTGCCGAGAAACTGATTGCCGAAAAAGAGGGAATCTTCCTCTGGATGCTGGAGGGATTGCGGCGGCTGATCGCCAATCACTATCACTTTACCATCAGCCAGAGAGCCAAGGACAATATCACTTCCGCAGTTCGGGATGCCAATAACATTCTGGACTTTCTCGATTCTGAGGGTTATGTGGCATTCAAGGCCGATTATGAAGCCAGCACCAAAAATCTGTATGCAGCCTATAAGCGGTGGTGTGAGGACAACGCCGAAAACCCACTGTCACCAAAGAGCTTCGCAAACCAGCTCAGCCAGAATGCTGAACGCTACCATTTGGAGCCGGTCAACAATCTACACATCGGCGGTGGAAAACGGTGCCGGGGATATATGGGCATTTATGTTCTGCTCTCGCCTATGGAGTTGTAACGGAACATCAAAACTTTCTGTTCGTGCGTTCATGCGTTCCTAATCGGGTGCAGCCTTTGGAACGAAGGAACGCACGAACGCAAAAAATCGAAGTTCATTTTTTATTGTTCGGCTCAGAGGACGCTCTAAAATCCGCACTTCCCGATCAATGGTTGTGCAAACAGTGAAAAACACTACCATAAGCAGAACACAAATCATCATTCGGTGATGTACAGAGCGGTGATGGTGGTATGCGGTAAGGTGACTATTTTCACGGTTTCGCTCGCAAGCCCACCTAATCGCAAAGTCGATGGGGTACTGTTGCGGACAGTTCTTCACAGGTGCAGTTTTGAGCGATTTTTGAGAAGTAATTAAGATTAACTGTACCGTGCAGCGAATACGCTCCACGGCAAACTAACTTTACGAAAGAATGAGGTATTTTCTATGAAATCCAATTTAAGAAATGAAATCAAGTCGTACATTGTGCGTTCCGGGTACACCATGCAGGAAGTCGTTGACCTGCTTTCTGAGGATTACGGCTGGAGCGACAGCGTTTCCAACCTGTCCAACAAGCTCCAGCGGGAGTCTCTGCGGTATGTGGAGGCGGTACAGCTTGCCGACGCCCTTGGTTATGATCTCGTATGGCAGAAGCGGAGAGACAAATGATGCCTGTCGTTCTTGCCCACCGCATCTCCCGTCCCCATCGAAAAATCCGCAGATTTGGAGATGGATGGCAGAGTGGATTTGCAAAATCTGCTCTGCCTGTGAGCGGCAGAAATGAAGCAATCGAGATTGCGGAGATGCTGTCGGTCACACCGCCTTTTGAGGATTTGGGTGCCACACACAAGTCTCTAAAGGCGTCAAGGCATCCGCAGATGCCGCATTCCCCCTCGGAGAGCCCACGACACTTTGCAGCCCTTCGGGATGAAAGTGTCATAGTGGGTTATTACACTTCCCGCAGGAAGTGCATCCCCGGCCCCCAGCCGTCTGCCGCACAATGGAAAGGAGCTGATTTGTATGGCCAGAAACGACGGAATCGACCGCACCTTTGCCCGTAACCAGGACTTGCCCACCCTCGATGATGTAGCGAAGGTGCAGGAGCATAACGAACGAGAAAAGGACAGCTACTCCAACCAGGATATTGATACCACCCAGACCTACCGGAATATCCACTTCAAAGTTCCCACCGACAGCTATGCCGCTATGTTCGATCAGATGATTGCCGATGGCGTCATCTCCACCCGTGGCCTGAAAGCCGATGCGGTGAAATATGGGGAGCTGATTTTTGATGTGAACTCCGCTTACTTCCACAATCACGGCGGCTACGAATATGCCAAGCAGTTCTACACCGACGCATACAAAGCAGCCGTGGAGATCGTGGGCGGTGAGCAGTATATCCTCTCTGCCGTCATGCACGCCGATGAACGCAACCGGGCTATGTCGGAAGCTCTGGGGCAGGATGTGTACCACTACCACCTTCATGTGGTGTATGTCCCGGTGGTGGAGAAACAGATTCTCTGGTCGAAGCGGTGCAAGGATAAGTCCCTTGTGGGTACAGTCAAGGAAACGATCATGCAGGTCAGCCGGAGCAAAAAGTGGGAATCCAAGGTAGCTCTGGATGAGCAGGGCAATCCGCTTCTGACCGCCAAGGGCAAGAAAGTCCTGCGAACATCGTACAGTGTCCTGCAAGACGATTTCTTCAACTATATGAAAGCTGCCGGATATACCGATGTGGAGCGTGGAGAGCGTGGCAGCACTGAAGAACATCTGACTGTGACCCAGTTCAAGGTGGCACAGGAGCAGCAGCGGCTGGAAGATGTGACCGCCCAAATCGCTCAGACAGAACAGGCGCTGGGCACCGCACAGGCTGCCGTTGAGAAAAAGCAGAAGGAGCTACAATCCCTGCAAAAGCAGACCAAAGAACAGCGCACTGCCGCCCTGACCGTACAGGAAATCCGCTCTATGGGGAAAAAGACGATCACCGGCAATATCACTCTGACCCCATCCGAGTGCAGCACACTCAAGGATTATGCGGTCAATGGGATTCTTGCCAAGGCGGAAAACAGCCGCTTAAAAGAAAAACTGCAAAGCGAACAAAAGAGTGCCGCTGTCTGGAAACAGCGATATTCATAGTTCGGCGAGTAATCTCCCCAGAACACCGAGTCGCCGTCTGCATTCTGTTTCCATGTGCAGAACATAAAGCCGTTCTTTTCACTGTAGGTTGCCGCCAACACCGTATCTCCGAAGGCGGCAAGTTGTCTGTAATCGGAGACATCGGCAGCCTTCATCTGCGGTGCGTGTTCGTAGAGTCCGACATATTCTCGCACCGTAGAGATCTCATCCTGAATATCTGCAATTTTACTGCGGTATTCATCCGAGAGGTTTTGGTCGGCGTTGCTTAGAAATTGACCGTTGTATTTTATCCGGCAGAGGGGGATGCCGTCCGAGGACACCTCCAACCATCCGTTGCCGTCCATCTTGGTGTCGTACCGAGCCTTGAGCCGTTTGGCTAATTCTTTCTGTAGCATATTTGATTTCTCCTTTTTTAAGGGTAATAAAAAAGGCAGATAGATTTTTGCTTTCTATCTGCCTGTGTATCTGATATTTACTTTTTGGGAGTTCAAGTCTATCCACAAAGGGAAAACGGCGATTTTACATCTGTGTTTTGGCACAGAGAAAAATCGCCGTTTGGGTAGCAAAAAAGCCCGATATAATCGGGCTTTTCGCGTGAGACATCTTTTTTGTCTCCACATTATGGTCGGAGTGCGGGGATTTGAACCCCGGGCCTCTTGGTCCCGAACCAAGCGCGCTACCAACTGCGCTACACCCCGTCAGCCTATCCATTATACGTTTTTTTCCAACGGCTGTCAAGACTGAATTTTCACCAGCTGCGGATGATGTGTGCTGCGGGTTTGAACATTCCGGATGCAACGGTATGTCCGGCGGTCTTGCCATACCAGGCGCATATGTTCACGAAAGGTTTACAGGAATGGCGGCTGCATGTCTTGTGAAGCCTGGGCAAATCTGATGAATTCGTGCAGCAGAAGCACCAAAAAGAGGAGAAATCCTTCGATTTCTCCTCTTTTGCTATACACAACGGATTTACAGAGTCTCCTTGATCCGCGCCGCGATCTGGTCGGCGGTGAGACCATACTCCCGCAGGACCTCCAGGGCCTTGCCGGACTGGCCGAACTGATCGTTGATGCCGATCTTACGGAACCTGCAGTTGACCTTGCCCATCAGCACATCGGCCACGGCATCGCCCAGGCCGCCGATAACGCTGTGTTCCTCCACAGTCACCACGTTGCCGCACTTCCGGGCCCAATGGCTGACGCAGTCGGCGTCGATGGGCTTGATGGTGTGGACATTGATCACGGCGATATGGATGCC